>OBEQ012781370.1_pt1 | contig 48266 bp, 50 predicted proteins | sample 1670901 | NCBI WGS metagenome assembly OBEQ01 (sample SAMEA104232315, study PRJEB22302) | groundwater metagenome | biome: forest; feature: aquifer; material: groundwater | place: USA | collected 2011-08-07 | depth 5.4 m
CTAAAGTTTGCAAAAATAAGCTGGGCAGTTTCTGGCCGCAGGTAAGCTTCACCTTCCCCCGTAGCGCCAATTTGAGTTGAGAACATTAAGTTAAACACGCGGACATTGCCCAACTCCCCTTTACATTTGGGACAAACTAGTTTGTGCTTTTTCAACAATTCCTGCAAATGCGCGGGGCTAATGCCGTCAACTGTTAGCTTTAACTCATCTTCAATTAAATGATCCGCGCGAAAGCGATTCTTGCACTTTTTGCAGTCAACTAAAGGATCTGTAAAATTATCTGCGTGTCCGCTTGCCTTCCACACTTTTGGATGCGTTATAATCGCGCCGTCGATACCAACAACATCTTCCCTTTGAGTTACGAAGTAATTCCACCACGCGTTTTCAACGTTGCGCTTTAACTCAACGCCAACTGGGCCGTAGTCAAAAAATCCAGCTAAGCCGCCGTAAATATCTCCAGACTGGAAAATAATCCCGCGGCGCGCTGCTAGGGAAACAACGGATTCAAATAAACTCAATTTCTTTTCAGCCATGGGGAGAAATTATTACGAGTGGAGAGTTTAAAAGTATAAGTGCAGGGAGTGGGATTCTCACGGTATCCCTTTCTTTTGATAAAAGAAAGGTCTCACCGCTCACCCCAAAGAAAAACTATTTCTTAACTTGTTTTCTTTTTTTCTTAAATCTGTTACACTAATCTCCAATGAGGCGTAACTACGGCCTATTTTTAACACTGATTATTTTGCTTTCGGTTCTCGCCGGAATTTTCGTTTACCCGAAAAACTGGGGCGCGAAGTGGCGACCCTGGAAATTGGGGCTGGATTTGGTGGGCGGCAGCCACTTGATCTACCGCGTGGATCTATCGCAAATCAAAGACCAAGACAAAACTTCTGTCGTAAACGGCTTGCGCGATGTGATTGAGCGGCGCGTAAATCTTTTCGGCGTGAGCGAGCCGCAGGTTTTTACCGCTACAACTGGCAAAGACGCCGAATTAATCGTTGAGCTCGCCGGAGTAAAAAACATCAGCGACGCCATCACGCAGATCGGCGAAACGCCACTCCTTGATTTTCGCGAAGTGGGACAAAACGGATCGAGCACGGTTTTTAATCAAACAAATTTGACTGGGCGCTACGTGAGCGGCGCAGAACTGACATTCGATCACACCACTAATGCTCCTCAAGTTGGTATCTCTTTTAATGATGAGGGCGCGGGAATTTTTGAGAGAATGACGGAGGCAAACGTAGGCAAGCCGATTGCCATCTTTTTAGATAATACTTTGATTGAGGCGCCGACAGTTCAGCAAAAAATTTCCGGAGGCCAGGCCGTAATCACGGGGAGGTTCACGCTTGAGGCTGCGAGGCAGCTCGTTGAACGCTTCAACGCCGGAGCGCTGCCAGCGCCCATTACATTGATTAACCAGCAAACAATCAGCCCCAATCTGGGCTCGGATTCACTCCGGAAGGTCGTTGTTGCCGGAATCATCGGCACAGCGCTTGTTATACTCTTTATGCTGCTCTATTACCATCTCCTGGGGCTGTTTGCGGCTCTGGCCCTCGTTATCTACATCGCCCTAACGCTCGCCATCTTCAAGGTAATACCCATAACCATGAGTCTTGCGGGCATTGCCGGCTTTATCTTGACGATAGGCATGGCGGTTGACGCCAACATCTTGATTTTCGAGAGGATCAAAGAGGAAATAAAGAAAGGGCTCTCCAAAGCATCTGCGACAGAGGAAGGTTTTCGGCGCGCTTGGCCATCCATCAGAGATTCCAACACCTCAACCATTATCACGGCGATCATACTTTATTATCTGACCTCGAGCTTTGTTCGCGGCTTTGCGCTCACGCTTTTAATCGGAGTAATCGTAAGTTTATTTAGCGCCATTACTACGACGAGATTATTCCTAAAAGTTTTTATCAAAAATAAATCTGTCGTCCAGGTTCGCAAGCCGTAAACTATTCCCATGTTTAACATCGTTGGCCATAAAAATATTTATTTCGTTTTCTCGGGGCTCTTGGTCGGAACGGCCATTTTTGCCATGCTGTTTTTTGGCTTCCGAGAAGGAATTGATTTTCGCGGAGGAACTCTCTGGCGGTTTAAAATCGGCAACGACATACCAGCGGCTTCCGATCTGGAAAACTTTTTTAAATCCGGCGCCGACGCTTCCAACGTCAAAATTAATTTCGATCCGCAAAACAAAATCTTTCTCACGCGCCTCGGGGAAGTTAACGAAGCCGATCATCAAAAATTTCTGCAATTGCTCAAGAATAAATTTTCGCTTTTCGAAGAGTTGGATTTTCAATCCATCGGCCCTTCGATTGGCGCGGAACTCCGCAAAAACGCTCTGATTGCCCTCGGACTTGTGCTCGTCGGGATCTCCATCTATATCGCCTGGGCATTTCGCGCGGCGTCGCGGCCAGTGAGTTCCTGGAAATACGGCTGGATCACGCTCTTAACCCTTTTTCACGATGTTGTAATCCCCGCCGGACTTTTGGCTTTTCTCGGCCACCTTCAAAGAATCGAGATCGACGGCAATTTCATAGTTGCGCTTCTTGTGGTCATGGGTTTTTCCGTGCACGATACAATCGTAGTCTTTGACCGCATCCGGGAAAATCTCCTTCTTGCCCGTGGTCGAGAGAACTTTGAATCGATTGTGAACGTAAGCGTCAATCAAACTCTCGCTCGCTCCATCAACACTTCTCTCACGCTAATACTCGTGCTTCTTGCTCTGTATTTCACCGGTCCGCTTAATTTGCACTATTTTGTGCTCACTCTGCTCGTGGGTGTATCGACCGGAATTTATTCTTCGATCTTTATAGCCAGCCCCGGGCTTCTCTTGCTCACACCCGACATCAAACCTCACAAATAATGACTTTCTTGGTGGATATCCACATCCCCTTGACTTTAAATAGGAAACTGTTTTATAATAGGAGAATCACGTAAACATGCTCTCGACATCAAAAGCAGTAAATTCAATACTTCAGGGGCTATCTCCTCGCCAAAAAGAGGTGGTTATTGGACGTTTTGGCTTTGTGGGGTCGAAAGCGGGGGAGACCCTGGCCGCCATTGGGGACCGCATGAAGGTGACAAGGGAAAGGGTGCGGCAAATAGAGAAGTCGGCTCTGGAAACGATAAGCGGGCAAATAGGGGATAACCCTGCCTGCATGCAAATACTGGCCCGTAGCAAGAAAGATCTTAAAAATGCGGGCGGAGTCATGAAAAAAGATTCGCTCCTTGAAAGTGCCAAAAATTTTGCGGATGGGTTACATGAAAATCACCTGGCGCTTCTTATTGAAGCCTCGGGGGCTTTCTACTTATATCCGGAGGACGACAATTTCTGGCCATTTTATTACTTAGGCAAAAACGAACTAAAAGCAGCGACAAACTTCATCGACAAATGGGTCGGTCTCCTCGAATCTCGAAAGTTGGAAATACTTTCCGGTTCGTATAAAACGAAATTCGTGAGTTTCGTTAAGACTAACCAGATTCAAAAAAGCATAGCGGAAAACTTCTTGGGTATTTCTAAGGCGATCCACGAGAGCCCTTACGGCGACGTTGGTCTTCGCGACTGGCCGGAAATTAGACCGGCAACCACGAGGGATCGCGCCTATTTGATCCTGAAGAAAAAAGCCAAACCCTTGCACTTCACAGCTATAGCCGAGGCCATCAACGAGGACCGCTTGGGAGGAGCGCAAGTTGCCCTCGCACCAACCGTTCACAACGAACTCATCAAAGATACCCGCTTTGTTTTAGTTGGACGTGGCATCTACGGCCTTCGCGAGCAGGGCTATGAACCGGGCATCGCGAGGGAGGTGATCCAAAAAATTCTTAAGCGTCAAGGACCACTCACGCACAAAGAGATAGTTACTCAGATGCAAAAACAAAGATTTTTCAAGCCGAACACAATTCTCATCAACTTGCAAAACAAAAACTTTTTTGAGCGCCTGCAGGATGGGAAGTATCGGGTACGCGAATCCTAATTTTAATTCGTGCAGGTGCCCCCCCATCTGCTTTTTTTAGCTAGATTAAGTAAATTAAATGACTAATCCTCAAGAAAAAGTTCCGCAACAAGGAGTTTGAGTTTTGATTTTAAGCACTCATTATTCGGCAGGGGGTTCCCATATTTGCCCGGCAGATTTTATTGTAAACTTAATATATGGCACAATTCCTACAATTTTCCAACCCCGTTCTTGACGGTCTCTCTACAAGCATTGGGGATGTCTGGAACAAAGTTTGGTGGATAGTCCTGCCGGTCGTCACCTTTTTCCTTTTCTGGGATTTTTGGGTATTCTATATCAGATTCAAATTTATAACGGCGATTAGGTGGACGCTTTTAGAAATCAAAGTCCCGAAAAATATTTTGAAGACTCCGAAGGCTATGGAGCAAATTTTTGCCGCAGCTCACGCCCCCTATTCTTACGGCTTGCGTTTTATGGAAAAATACTGGGAGGGCAAAGTTGAGTACTGGATGTCTTTCGAAGTAGTCGGCTTCGCCGGTGAAAGCCATTTTTATTTGAGATTACCGAAGCAGTTTAGAAATCTGATGGAGTCGGCAATTTATGCCCAATACCCAGGGGCCGAAATTGAAGAGGTTGAGGATTATGTGAAACAGATGCCGGCGGTCTTGCCCAATAAAACCATTGAACTTTACGGCAATGAGCAGATACTCCACGCGCCAGATTGCTACCCCATTCGCACCTATCCAATGTTTGAGGAATCCGTCGAAGAACGTCGCATAGATCCCATTGCCAATCTTATGGAAGCCGTGTCTAAACTTAAAATCGACGAGCAAATCTGGATTCAGATTTTAGCGAGGCCCACTGGAGACGACTGGACGAAAGAGGGAAATGAAATCGTCGATAAAATGATGGGTAAAGAAAAGGCAAAGAGGCCGGGATTTTGGGAATTCTTTGGTTTGGGCGTAACTGCCGGCGAAGCCCTAAGGGCGCCGTTCGAACATCCGCCGCTCGAAGAAAAGAAGAAAAAGAAAGATGAATTCAGATTTAACTTGCTGATGTTAACGCCTGTGCAAAAGGAGATTATGGATGGTATCGAGAAAAAAATTGCCAAGCTTGGTTTCGAAACGACAATTAGATTCTTGTACATCGACAAACGCAACGCTTTCAGCCGCGATAATGTCGCAGCCGTAACCGGTTTTTTCCGGCAATTTAACACCCAGAACATAAATTTGCTAAAGCCGGACAAAAAGACCATGACTGCCGCAGTGCACGGCATGTTTGTACAATTACGTTTAAACTGGCGCAAGCGGTTGGTCTATGAAAAATATAGGGATATGATTTTTAATGCCCATAATTCGGTTTTAAATATTGAGGAGTTAGCTACAATCTATCATTTCCCGATAGCTGGTGTTGAAAGTACTTATCTCGAAAAAGTTGAATCGCGCAAAGGCGGCCCGCCACCAGATCTGCCAATAATTGAGGAATAAACACTTAAATCAACATGGCCAAGGAAGATAACAAAGAAATAGCACCGCTTGGTTTTTACAATTTTCGGAACCAAAAAAAGAAATTCGGCATCAAACTCGATGACCGGCGCCGGCACGTTTATGTCATCGGTAAAACCGGTGTGGGGAAAACCACGCTTTTGGAAAACATGGCGATTTCGGATATTCAAGCCGGTAAGGGCATCGGCATTATTGACCCGCACGGCGAGTTTGCAGAAAATGTCGTTGATTTCGTACCGGAGGGGAGGTTGAATGACGTCATCTACTTCAACCCTGCCGACATGGATTATCCGATTGCCTTCAACCCAATGGAGCAGGTGGGTACGGAGTTTCGGCACCTTGTGGCCTCCGGTATTATGGGTGTATTTAAAAAGATTTTCGTAGACGTCTGGTCGGCGCGTATGGCCTACATTTTGAACAATACTCTCCTCGCACTACTTGAGTATCCTGGTTCAACACTTTTAGGCATCATGCGCATGCTCTCCGAACCGCCGTACCGCAAGAAAATCGTGGAGGGCTTGAAGGACCCGGTTGTTAAAGCGTTTTGGATTAACGAATACGCCAGATATACCCAGCGGTATGAAACCGAGGCAGTGGCCGCTATCCAGAACAAAGTTGGTCAATTCGTCTCCAATCCTCTAATTAGAAATATTTTGGGCCAGTCGCATTCTTCGCTTAATATGCGGGAGATAATGGATAAAGGCAAAATCCTCGTCGTCAATTTATCCAAAGGAAAAATCGGCGAGGATAACTCCGCGCTCCTCGGCGCCATGGTAATTACTCGCTTGCAACTCGCTGCCATGTCGCGAGTGGATATCCCAGAAACAAAGAGGCAGGATTTCTTCCTCTACGTGGACGAGTTCCAAAACTTCGCCACCGAATCTTTCGCTAACATCCTTTCGGAAGCCCGCAAATACCGCTTGAGTTTGATTTTGGCTCATCAATACATCGGCCAGTTGATAAACGATCAAAACACGAAAGTTCGCGATGCGGTTTTCGGCAACGTCGGGACGATAATTTGTTTCAGAACCGGAGGGGCCGACGCGGAATTTTTAGAAAAGGAGTTCATGCCGGAATTCGTCCAAAACGATCTTGTTAATCTGGGCAAAGCTAATATTTATGCAAAATTGATGATTGACGGCGTGGCCTCGCGGCCTTTTTCGGCGGAAACTCTGCCGCCGCAGAAGTCGCCGCTCGTGTCTTTCCGCGATGTAATAGTCAAAAACTCCAGGGATCATTATGGGACGCCCAAAAAACTGGTTGAGGATATGATTGCCAAAGAATGGGAAACTACTAGCGAGGCGATGATTGCAGAAAAAATAGGCCGGCGTAGCGAGCGGCCGATGCGCGAGGCTCCCCGTCCAAGCGACTCGCCTCGCTTCTCTCACGAAACTGGACCAAGATTTCCACGTGAGCGCCCCGGGCCTTCATATGAGTCTTCTCGCCCGCCGCAATTTTCTCGTGAACCAGGATTTCCCCGCAATGAGCCGCAATTTCCTCGTCAGGAACAAACATTTCCTCGTGAATCTCAATTACCTCGCCGCGAGCCGAATTTTTCTCGCGAACCACGTCGTGAACCGGAGCCCCGCCGCGAGCCGGGACCTCCACCCGAGGGATTTCGCCCTCCACAAATGCCCCATGAGAAACCTCATCCGCCGCAAATGCCACGCGAGACATCTCGTCCGCAAGAGGAACATCTATTACGCCCACCCCAAATCCATCCGCGACAACCACAGCAGCATCAAAAACCAGTAATCAATGTCGAGGACTTACGGAAAGCGATAAACGAGTCGCTAGACAAAGAAGATAAAAACAAGAAGGGTTCTGTGGATTCTAGTGGTTCATAACGGATGCGCTTCGACATTGTCACAATTTTCCCGCACATTTTCGATTCCTATCTTAACGAATCGCTCATCAAACGCGCCCAAAAAAGGGGTCTAATTAAAGTTGCCATCCACAACCTGCGCGACTTTTCCACCGACAAACACAAAAAAGTTGACGATCGGCCGTTCGGCGGGGGACCCGGGATGGTACTGCAGCTCCCGTCCATATATCGAGCCGCAGAAAAAGTTAAGATCAAAAAACAGAAAACCAGAACTATTTTATTTTCCACGCGCGGGAAAAAGTTCGATGCCAAGATCGCTAAACGGCTTTCGAAATACAGCCAACTTGTTTTAATCTGCGGGCGCTATGAGGGTGTGGATGAGCGTGTTGCGGACTATGTTGCCGACGAGGAAATCTCGATGGGGGATTATGTGCTCTCCGGCGGGGAACTGCCGGCAATGGTCCTAATTGAGGCCGTAAGCCGCTTTCTACCTGGCTTCCTGGGCAAACTAGAGTCTCTGGAGGAAATCAAAGGATTTTATCCGGTTTACAGCCGCCCGGAGATTTTCAAATCCGGCAAGAAAAAGTGGTCTGTGCCGAAAGTTCTCCTTTCTGGTGATCATAAAAAAATCGATGCGTGGAGAAAAAGAGGAAAAAAGTAGATATGGAGCGCGAATTGTTTGGAGTCGGCTTCGGAAAAAACATACTTGTCGGAGACAACGTTCCTCCGCAGAGTAAACCATCTTTGCTTTTTCTTCATGGTGCTGGCGAGGCCAATCGGAAGAGGTTTGATAAGCTCCGATCGTTATTTTTAGAACGCGACATAGCTTCTTGTGCTTTTGATTTTGTTGGGTACGGAGAGACGGGCGGCAATTTGCCGATGTCAACTTTAGAAGATAGAACCAAACAAGTGCTTGCAATTATTGATTCTGGTAGGGTTTCACAGCCACTTTCGATCATTGCGGCGAGCATGGGTGGGTACACCGCGATAAAACTCACAGAATTTTTAAAAATTTATAATTTAGTTTTTTTGGCACCCGCAGTATATGATAGAGATGCGTATTCTCTGAAATTTGGCGGTGGCTTTACAGGGGCCATACAAAAACCGAGGAGTTGGTTAAATAGTGATGCATGGGGGTTGTTGGCTAAATACAGTGGAAACTTGTTGCTTGTTGCCGCCGAAAAGGACACAGTTGTACCGAGAGAAATTGTGCATAAAATTTACAATTCAGCAAGTCACGCTGCATCGAGACAAATTTTTGTTGTAAAAGATGCAACCCATCCATTAGGAAAGTGGTTAGATGAACACCCCGAAGATTTACAAATAGTTTTTAAGAAAAGCTTCGAGTTAATCGGAAGAAATTTAGCCTAAACCTTGCCGCACCGTAAGAACAATAGTAAGCTGGTGCAATGGCTACAAGCGATATCGTTTTTTGCTCGGCAATAGCCTTTCTTTTTGGGATCTTTGCGGCAAGCATCAACTGGAGTATCCCGATCTTATTGCTGACAGTCCTAGTCCTTGGATTAGGTTTTCTGTTTTTGTCACACAAACTAGAATTTTATAAGCCGTTTCTGATTCTTGTTTTCACTATCTTTCTCGGCGCTTTTTACTACAACCTCTATCTCAATCTTGAGGAAAGATCGCAAAACATAAAATTGAACTCGCAAATAACTTTCTCTGGCACAATCTCTGATGAACCGGTTTTAAGCGAGAAATTTTTGTCGTTCACTCTAAATTTATCTCCTCCTTTTTCCGGAGAAATCAGGGTTCTCACAAATCCTCTCGACAACTTCCACTATGGCGACTTCCTGAATGTCGAAGGAAAGATTATACCGGCAAATGCCATTGGTCAAAAATCTGCTTCATTTTCCCCGAAAATTCAACTCCTTGCCCAGCATAGGGGATTTTGGCTAAGAGAAAAATTACTGGTCTTAAAAAACAATCTCACGAGCCAATTTGAAAAAGTTCTCTCCGCTGACGAAGCGGCGCTTTTGGCCGGCATCACTTTCGGCACTCGTTCAAATTTCAGCGGCGAATTCAAAAAGCAAATGGTGCTTTCAGGAACCACACACCTTGTCGCCCTCTCCGGCTATAACATCTCCATCCTCGTTTTTGCCATCGCTTGGGCCTTCGGCCAGTTTTTATCTCGCCGCAAGACTTTTTATCTAACAGTTGCCACCATCATACTTTTCGTGCTCATGGTCGGCGCCGAGGCCTCGGTGGTGAGAGCGGCGATTATGGGTTTTCTCGCGCTCCTCGCAAAAGAAATAGGCAGAATTTACAGCATGCGAAACAGCATCGCTTTAACGGCACTCACCATGGTTATTATCAATCCGACGATTCTCGCCTTCAATCCCGGATTTCAGTTATCGTTCGCGAGTTTGCTGGGAATAGTGTATCTGGGACCGGCTCTCAAAAATATTTTTGAGTTCGGGGGTGGCGGCTTTACCGATTGGCGTGAGAATGCCATAACCACAATTTCCGCCCAGCTCGCAGTAATACCGCTATTGATTCAAAACTTCGGCCAATATTCTCTAACGGCAATCCTCGCCAACATTCTCATCCTCGGCTTCATTCCTTTAACGATGGCCCTGGGATTTCTCCTTGCGGCGCTGGGAATGCTCTCCATCTATCTCGGATTCCTCGTCGCCCAACTTGTGAAAGTTTTACTCTTCTATGAAATTGCCGTTATCAAATTTTTTGCTAAAATCTCTTTTATACTGCCGCTCACAAATTCAGTAGCAACAACGGCAATCTACTACATTATCGTCTTTCTCGTAATTTATAATTTTTATCCGCATGACGAGAAAATCTGATAGTTTAAGCATAACCGTAATTCTCGGTATCATGGCCCTTGGCGTCTTTGTCTGGTGGCAAATTATTTTTGCGAAACCTGCGACCAAACCCAAGATTGATTTTCTGGACGTCGGCCAGGGAGACGCGGAACTCTTGGTCCTTCCCGGCAACGTGAAAATCCTCACCGACGCCGGGCCAGACCAGAAGATTCTGCGCAGTTTGCAGAAAGTTTTACCTTCGGGCGACAATTATATTGACATTGGAATTGTTTCGCATCCGCAACTCGATCATTTCAACGGATTCAATTTCCTCCTTGATCACTATCGCTTCGGCGCCCTTATCTTTAACGGGCGCGATGACACTAAAACCGTGCACGAATGGCCGGTGCTTTTAGATAAAATAAAATCGCAGAATATTCCGCTGATTACGCTCGCAGCCGGCGATCGTATCCATTACTCAAACGACGAAATTGATTTTCTCTCCCCGGGGCAGGAATTCATTCAGAGCGGAGAATTGAACGACACCGGTTTCGTGGAACTAATCAGAACAGGCGATTGGCGCGCGCTTCTAACCGCCGACATCGGTTTCAGTGTCGAAGACTATCTTGTAAAAAATAGGGCTGATATAAAATCTGATATTTTAAAAGTTCCGCATCACGGCTCAAAATATTCCTCCGGCGTAAATTTTCTAAACGCCGTGCGTCCGCGCCTGGCAGTGATTGAAGTGGGAGAGCGCAATCGTTATGGCCACCCGACCAAGGAAGCGCTCGCGCGCCTTGCTTCAAGCGGTGCCAAAATCTTTCGCACTGACCAAAACGGCAATGTTGAAGTTTTTGTCGAGAACAGCAAATTGAAAGTGTTTACGGAAAAATAACTCGTCAACAAAAACCCAGCCGGGAAAGACGGGCTGGGTAGGCGACGAACTAATTCGACGGATGTGTCTCGTTCGGAGCGGAAAGGTTTTCTTTCGGTACGAGGAAACCGATCGTGAAGGCAATGCCAAAAAGATAGAGCGACCAAGTAGTGGCGATAAGATAAAAAATCACTTTTCCCAAAGAGAGCTGGGGGTGTGATGAGGTTCGGTTAATCACGTGAAACGTCATCCACCAGAAGATGCCACCGACAATCGCAGCAAACTGATACACGTAGCGTGGCACAAAGCGCAGCCTATCCAGCTTCCATATCACAAGGCCTACGGGAACCCAGACGGCAATAAGGAAAGCGAGAAAAACCGCGACAAAAGACAAAAAGGTTGACAACATGTTTCCTCATAAATTGGTTGCTAACCATAGCTTAGCACGACCACCTCCGCAGTCAATCCTTCGTGGTAACGGGCACCTATCAAGACGCGAAGCGCACGCTTTTGATAACCATAAGCGAGAGGTGAGATGTTTCTACTAGAGGAGCGAAGGTCTTGTTTGCGGAACCCCGCAACCGATTTAGATTGGTCTCAGCGAAGCGGAGTAAATCGGCGAGGACAAGTGAGCGCGCCGCAGGAGCGCGCGAAACGGGTTCCGCAAACAAGACCGAGCGACTGTTGTATAATTAACTCAAATGACGCTCCTCATTAAAAACGTGAAGATCCTTGGTGGCGCAGGGAAATATACCGAACCAGCCGACGTTTTTGTTAGCGGCGACAAAATCTCGGCGATCGGCAATTTTTCCAACAAAAACGCGGACGAAGTGATTGAGGGAAACGGCGCCTATCTCGCCCCCGGCTTTATTGATGTGAACACCGACTCCGATCACTACTTGAGTCTTTTTGATTATCCGCAACAAGACGATTTTATAAAACAGGGCGTGACAACGATTATCGGCGGCATGTGTGGATCGTCACTCGCGCCACTCCTTTACGGCAGCCTGGAATCAATCCGCAAATGGGGAGACATCAATAAAGTCAACGTCAATTGGCACACGATGGCCGAGTTCCTTGCGCTCCTCGACAAAAAGCCATTGGCGGTAAATTTTGCGACGCTCGTGGGGCACTCAACCATACGGCGCGCAATCGTCGGGGAACATCTCCGCGACCTCGTGAAAAGCGAGCTTGAGGTTTTTGGCGCCACACTGCGCCGCGCACTTGAAGAGGGGAGCTTTGGACTTTCGACGGGCTTAAGCTATGTTCATGAGTTTAGAACTTCCTATCCAGAAATAAAATTTCTGGCCAAAATTGTAAAAAGTTATAACGGCGTCTATGCCACACATCTCCGAAGAGGGGGCGATGGCCTCTTAAGCTCCGTAGAAGAAACGATCAAGGTGGCAAAAGATAGTGGCGCGAAAACTACTATCAGCCATTTTATGCCGCTCGTCGGCGCGGAAAAACAATACGAGGAGGCTCTGGCTAAAATTGAATCTCTGCCGGGGACTCAGGATTTCAATTTTGACGTATATCCCTACGACACGAGTCTCTTGGCACTCTACACATTTCTCCCCTTGTGGGTACAAAGCGGCAATCGGGAAGCGATGCTCGCCAACATTAAAGATGAGTGGTTGCGCCCTAAAATAGAAAAAGATATGGCTAAAATTAATCCGGAAAATTTTGTCGTGGCCAACACGCCCCACCACGATTTCTTGGTCGGCCGCTCACTCAAAGATTTAAGCAAAATTTATAATATTCCCGATTATCGCTCAACTCTTTTAAAACTCATGGAGGTCACGGAGCTAAAGGCAACCGTGTTCTATAAAAATATTAACAAAAACTCAATAAATTTGGCGATCAAAAGCCCGCGATCGCTAATCGCAACCAATGCCGCGAGCTTCGTCGAGTCCGGCAGGGCCCTGAAACCAGAACGGGCTATTTCAACATTTACCAAGTTTCTTTCTATGACTGTACCAGAAAAAATCATGCCGCTTGAGGAGGCAATTAAAAAGATAACACTGGAACCGGCGCGGAAGTTTGATCTAATTGGGCGGGGGGTGATTAAAGAGGGAAATTTTGCAGATCTTACGCTTTTTTCGCTGGGAGAACAGGCAGAAAATGTCGCGGGTAGAAAAAATGCAGAAATAAAAGCGGTTGTCGTAAACGGCGGTGTTGTCTTAAAAGATGGGGGGACGACGGGGCGATTGAGCGGCCGAGCCCTAAGACACAATGCTAAATCAACCTTCTAAGGCTGGCCACCATCCGGATTATTTTCTTCTTGCCTTGATTTTTGTTTTAACAGTTTTCGGCTTGGCAATGCTTGCGAGCGCTTCTTCCGATCTTGGCAAAGTTAAATTTAACGACAGCTATTATTATCTTAGACATCAAATTTATTATGGCCTCTCCTTGGGCCTCGTCGGCTTTTTTGTTGGTTACTCGATTTATTATCAACGACTTAAGAAACTTGCCTTTCCCTTACTGCTTCTGAGCCTCCTCACGCTGTCTTTGGTTTTCACGAAACTAGGACTGGAGATAAGAAACGCCAACCGTTGGGTGCGGATCGGTCCCTTAAGTTTTCAGCCGGCTGAAATCATGAAATTTACTTTCATAATTTATTTGGCTGCCTGGCTAAGTAACCCAAAAATAAAACGAGTGGGCAATGTGAGCGAAGGTCTTGTGCCATTTCTGCTGCTTTCCGGTTTCGTGGCCATTCTTTTAATTCTCCAGCCGGCAACGAGCACTGTGGCGATAATCTTGAGCGCAGGACTCGTCGTCTATTTTTTAAGCGGCGCCGACTGGAAACACATTTTCGCTATTATTTTTTTAGCAATTGTCGGCTTCGGTCTAATTATCTACGCAACTCCTTACCGTCGAGCAAGGGTCTTTGGTTTTCTCAATTCCGGAAACGATGCCCTGGGGCAAAATTATCACCTGAACCAAGCCCTTATCGCCATAGGCTCTGGGGGGTTAACGGGTGTGGGCTACGGTCAGTCGGTAACAAAACTCAATTATTTACCAACGCCAACGGACGATTCAATCTTTGCGGTCATTGCCGAGGAATTGGGATTTATCGGCGCCGGCAGCTTGGTAGCCATCTTTGCAGTCCTAGTTCTGCGTCTCTTTTGGCTCGCAAAAAAGATGCGCGATAACTTTGGCAGATTAATCCTAATCGGCTTTGGGACGATCATCGCTCTGCAATCGCTCGTCAACATGGCGGCCATTTCCGGCTTGATTCCTTTGACAGGCGTACCGTTACCATTCGTAAGCTACGGCGGCACCGCCTTGGCGGTATTTCTCACAATGATGGGCGTTGCGGCCAATGTTTCAAAGTACACCCAGTAGTACAACTTTGACGAAAATCTTATAAAAACATTGTGACGATCAAAATATAAGATATTTCTTATCCAACCTAAACCAATGTTGTTTAACAAAAACTTTTGAAACCTAATCGAAGTTGTACTACTGGGTACACCTAAGGCTATAATTACAAAATGGGTGATTCTACAAGAATTCTTTTAACCGGCGGCGGAAGCGGGGGACACGTCTACCCGCTTTTGGCCGTGGCCGAGGCCTTAAGAAAACTCGGCAACGACCAGGGCTTGCACTTGGAACTCTACTACGTCGGCCCGAAGGACGAGTATACAAAAATCTTGGCCAAAGTGGGGATTGAAGCTCGCAATATTCCCGCCGCCAAACTCCGACGCTATCTCTCCATAGAAAATATCTTTGATATTCCCAAGTTCTTTTTCGGGCTCATCGCCGCCTTTTGGACTGTTTTCTGGATGATGCCCGACGCCATCTTTTCCAAGGGCGGCACCGGAGCTTTTTCTGTTGTCGTCGCCGGCTGGGTTTATCGAATCCCGATTATTATCCACGAGTCAGACGCCGCCCCGGGCTTAACCAATTTGCTCTCGGCTCGCTTCGCTTCAAGAATCGCGTTGAGCTTCGAGACGGCGCTTCCTTATTTCAATCCCAAAAAAACCGCCTTGGTTGGCGCGCCGGTCCGCAGAGAACTGCTGACCGATCGCCCAACACCAGAAGCAGCCAAAGAGCAGCTTGGCTTCAATCCCCAAGAACCCCTGATGCTAATTCTCGGCGGTTCGCAAGGATCCGAGCGGATCAATCAATTTATACTTACGAATCTCGAGAGCATATCTAAAGAAACACAAATATTGCACCAGACTGGCAGTGCCAATTATAAAGAAGCAGAAAAACTTTCACGAGTGTCGCTGATGAATGTCCCCGTAAAAACCGCGAGCGTCAGGCGTTACGAAGCCGTTCCTTATTTCCCCGACAATCTCAAAATGGCCCTCGCCGCCGCGGATCTCGTTGTCGCTCGCGCCGGCAGCGGAACGATCACGGAAATAGCCGCATTCGGAAAACCGGCAATTTTAATCCCGCTTGAAGGGGCGGCGAACGACCACCAGCGAATTAACGCCTATGAATTTGCCAAGATGGGTGCGGCCGTGGTCATTGAAGAAGAAAATCTCTTGCCGGCAATTTTCCTGCGGCAAGTTAAATCCATCTTGGCGGATGCCGCTCTGCGGCAGAAAATGAGCTCGGCTTCAACCAAGTTTTTCAAGCCCGGCGCTGCGGAAGTCATCGCGCAAGAGGTTTTAAGGCTGGCTAGCTAAGCCATATGCTGTAACGCTTTACTTTATGCAAGAACATTGATATTCTCATAGAAGCTTTTTAGAGAGAGGTATCTGGATGACCATATTAACGGCACTGGAAATATTTACCAACCCAGACGATCTTGAGTTTTCCATCGGATTAGAAGGAAACAAATGGGCAGTAATCATCTCCCGTGGCCCTGGCCATTATTTCAAACTATTGCTTAGCTCGGAACACGTCTTTGGCTCCCGAGAGGCCGCGATAGATAAGATCAAAGGCGAATTGGTGTTTATCTGCGAAAAGGGGAAAGAAATTCTTGGGGATTCCTCCAATCCTGCGGCCAATGTCATCAATCCCGACAATTTGCCTGTCGGGAATATGGAGGTGTTGACTCAAGAAAGATTGGAACAAATCATCAACGAGTTACGCGCTAATGGCATGGCGAGCACATATAAAATGGCCGCTTCCAGATGACAAGTCAAGTGGGGCTCGAAAGGGTCCCTCTTTTTTATGGAATCTCGCTGGAAATCGTGATAAAATAGTGGTGAATGGTTAAACACGAAGGAAAACCTGTGCGCGTGCGTCTCGCCCCAAGTCCGACTGGACCATTGCATATCGGCACGGCTCGGACGGCGCTTTTTAACTGGCTTTTTGCGCGGCAGAAAGGCGGCGTCTTCATTTTGAGAGTCGAGGACACTGATCGCGAGCGATCAGAGAAAAAGTATGAACTTGACATCATGGATGGGCTCAAGTGGCTGGGGCTTGAATGGGACGAAGGCCCTGGCATAGCAGACAGTAAGGGCAACTACGGACCTTATCGCCAAAGCGAACGGACAGAAATCTATAAAAAATACCTCAATCAACTACTGGAAGAGGGGAGGGCTTATTATTGTTATTGCACTAAAGAAGAACTGGAGGCGGAGCGACAAGCCATGAGCTCCCAGGGCTTGCCGCCAAAATACGGCGGTCACTGCCGAAACTTAGACAAACAACCAGCGGGCAAGAAGCCCGAGGTGATACGTTTCAAGACGCCGGAGGCAACGGTGGAATTCAAAGATATTATTCGCGGCAAAATAACCTTTGATGCCGCACTCTTCGGTGACATCGTTATCGCAAAAGATTTAGAAAATCCGCTTTATAATTTTGCGGCTGTGGTTGACGACGAAGAGATGAAGATCAGCCACGTGATCCGGGGCGAGGACCACTTGTCGAATACTCCCAAGCAGATTCTACTCCAAAAAACTCTGGGTTTTGAGGAGCCGCAATACGCCCACCTGCCGCTAATTTTGTCTGCGGATCGCAGCAAACTATCCAAACGCTTCGCCGAAACAGCACTTCTCGACTACAAAAAGCAGGGCTATCTCCCGGAAGCAGTTGTAAATTTTCTGGCCCTTTTGGGATGGCACTCAAAGGAAAATAAAGAGGTTTTCTTAAGAAAAGAGTTAATTAAAGACTTTGAATTAAAGCGCGTCCAGAAAGCCGGCGCAATTTTTAATCCGGAAAAATTGGACTGGCTGCAAAAAGAACATTTAAAAACACTGAATGTTGACGAAATAGCCGATCTTATTTTGCCGTCTCTAAAAGAGAAAAAGATTTCTACGACCAAAGAATTTTTAAGGAAAGTCATCGAGATTGAGCGGTCGCGCCTCAAAACCTTCGGTGAATTTTTGGAACTAGCTGGATTTTTCTTCAAATCGCCAGACTACGAAGTTGGCCTTCTTGTCTGGCAAAAGGGGTCGCCAGCAAAAATAAAAAAGGTTCTTGATGATCTTATAGCTATCATCAAAAATGTGAAAGAATTTAATCGCGAAGAGTTGAACAACGCTATTCTGCCAATGATAGATAAAGAGGGGAGGGGCTCTGTGCTTTGGCCGTTGAGAGTCGCCCTTTCGGGCCTTGCCGCTTCTCCAGACCCGCTGGACATCATGGAAGTTTTGGGCCGGGAAGAAAGTGAAAGAAGGCTCAAAATTGCCGAGAAAAAAATAGCGAATATATAATAAATCAGATGAAACGCGGTGGTTTAATAATCTTATGCTTGGCCGTTGTTGCGGCCTCGAGAATCTTGATTAGCCAGTCGTTCGCGGAAAACAATTCTTCGTCATCTGCCCAATCGGGAGCGCTCACGCGAGACGAACTTGCCGCCCAAATCCAAGTTAAGGCAAAACAGTTAGAGGACATTAATCAGCAACTGGAATCGACCAGGCAAAGCCTTAAAAACACAAAAGGGGAGCGCCTTACTCTGCAGAAAGAACTGAACACGCTACAGGGCAACATCAATCAACTTAACCTTAGTATCAAGGCTGACGAAATTACCATCCAAAAACTGGGCCTGGAGATTGATTCTCTAAGTTATGATCTCACGGACATACAATCCTCGATAAAAGACAAAAGAACGGCCATCGAGAATGTCCTGCGCGAATTACAAAAAAACGATCGCACAAGCAACAATCTGCTCATGGTATTTCTGCGCAACGGCAGCTTGGCAGACGGGGCCCTCGAGGCCCAAGCCCTTAATAACCTCCAAAGCCAACTGACTCTGGATGTTGGCAGCTTGCGAACTCTCCAAGATGAATACAGTAAAAAGATAGGCGATGTTAGCAATAGAAAAGGCGAGATCAATTCTCATCGTAAAAACCAGACAAACAAAAAATTCATAGTAGAAGACCAAAAAGAAGAAAGACAAATAATCCTCGTAAAAACAAAAGATAAAGAGAGCGTCTTCCAAAAACAGGTCAGCGATCTTGAAAAACTTCAGGAGCAGATTGCTAACGAAGTGGAAACTCTGGACGCCGTACTCAGAACAAAAATAGATCCGGCAACCCTGCCGCCCTTAAAACCTGGGGTGCTGGCCATACCCGTTGAGAGAGACACGAAAAACGATATTACTCAAGGGTACGGCGCGACTGCATTCGCCAAAAACGGCTATCAAGGACACTGGCATAACGGGGTTGATTTCGCGGCTGCTATCGGAACGCCGATACTAACCGCTGAAGACGGCACGGTTGTAGCCATTGGTAATCAAGATCTTTATTGCCACCGTGGCGCCTATGGCAAATTTATTGTTATTAAACACAACAACAACCTGATAACTCTTTATGGCCATCTTTCTCGACAAATCGTGCAAAAGGGTGATATAGTAAACAGGGGACAGATAGTCGGCTATTCTGGCCGCACCGGTTATGCCACCGGCCCGCATCTTCACTTCACGGTTTATGCCACCCCAACGTTCTATATGGGACCAAGTCACAATTGCGGACAAATGCCCTACGGCGGTGATTTAAATCCTCTGGGGTATCTCTAAAAAAAATGACTAAAATCAATAAAACAAAAAAAGTTGCCGTGCCGATGATGGTGATAGCTGTTGTTCTTTTAATTGCCAGTGGGCTGGTCTTCTTGAATCAAGCTCAAGCCTATAGCGCTGATTCTAATTCTGTGTCGAGTGGTCCTTCTTTTGAGTCCACGGGAAACTTATCGTCCCCGATAACGGATTTTGTAAACTCCGCCAAACAAATAAGCGTCAATTTAACACCCAGGGGCACAGGATTTAGCTTCGGTTCACCGCCTAACATTCTCGACCAAGTTGGCGACTGGTTTTACAGAGCAACAGGTCTCCGACTAGGAGATATCGTCAAAAACATCGGTGCCTTGCTTATATACATACTCACGGCCATAACAAGTCTCCTGAAGTGGGTGGTGGGACAACTATAATTTCTTATTTAATTTGTTTAGGAGTTTTTTCATTAAGTTAAGATTATTTTGCGATGACAATTTACGGCGTTTGGCATTGCAAAATAATCGCTATATTTTCTGTCAGATACTAAGAGTCCACATCTGACAGAAAATATATCTTGTGCGACAGATAGGGTTTGGCAGTTGTGGGCTAAAATAGCCCAATCCCCCAGGAATACATAATGCCATGATAATTAGGACTATCAAAATACTGGCAGTTCTTATAATAAGCCTCGTCGCTGTATTATTTTTAAACTTCTTTCTCAATATTACCCTGCACAACCCTGCATTTATCATCCCGCTCTACGGCTGGGCAGATAGCCACCACTTCCTTGGTCTGTATGACAAACTGATGACTGCGGTCGGCTTAGGTAAAAGCAACGATCCCTACCCATTAATTTCAGTCGGCAAACTTGAAAGCAATATTTACCGCGAACCGCGTGCGGCTATTATTGGCATCGCAGAAACGATAGTTAAGGCATCCGATGGTGACTACCATGTAAATATCCGCGATGACCAAGGCCGAGCCCTGGTAACAGAAATAGCGCCGGATCATCCTTTGCCTTTGCCCAAAATCGGCCAAAAAATAAGAATTTGGGGAGTCACCCGCTACGATCTCGATCACCGCTGGTGGGAAATTCATCCGGTGATGGGGTGGGAAGTAGCAAAATGAAAACGGTTCATTTCATCGGCGTCGGCGGCATTGGCATGAGCGCATTGGCGCAATATTATCTCTCCCAAGGATGGGTAGTTTCAGGATCTGATCTCGTTTCTACTGACATCACCAAAGAACTTGTGCGCGAAAATATAAAAATAAAAATCGGCCACAGAAAAGATAATTTGCCGCGGAATACCAATCTTGTTGTCTTCAGTCAAGCCGTCAAATTCAACAACTCGGAATTCAAGGAGGCCCGCAGACTAAAAATCGATGCGATCTCCTACCCTGAAGCCGTTGGTAATCTCACAAAAAAATATCAAACCGTCGCTATCGCCGGCGCGCACGGGAAGAGCACCACAACTGCGCTCGTAGCGCTCGCGCTCACAAAAGCTGGCCTCGACCCGACTGTAATTATAGGTACGAAGCTTAAAGAGTTCGGCGGAAAAAACTTCCGCAGGGGCCGGAGTAAATATTTAGTGCTTGAAGCCGACGAGTTCGGCAGAGCATTTCTGCATTACTCCCCCACCCTTGCCATCATCACCAATATTGACCGAGAACACCTTGATGTTTATAAGAATCTAGCCGGCGTGCAAAAAGCATTTCTTTGGTTTATGGCGAACGCAAAATTCGGCGGGATTATCGTGCTCAACAAAGATTCAAGGCCGCTCTCCCAACTAAAAAGGCAAATCACAAAAATTGCCAAGCAAAAAAGCCTAAAAACTATCTGGTTTTCAACCAACTCCTCTTTGGCTAAAAAAATTAGAAAGTCGCTCTGGCTCCCCGGTGAACATAATCTTTCTAATGCTCTAGCCGCGTATTATGCTGGCGGGGCACTAAAAATTCCCGGGAAGAAAATCTTGTCTGCCATATCTAACTACCGCGGCTCCTGGCGCAGGATGGAATATCGGGGAGAACTAAGGTCCGGAAATCTAAAATTAAAAACTAAAGTATTTGACGACTACGCTCACCATCCAACCGAAATTAAAGCAACTTTGGCCGCATTTAAAGAGAAATTCCCCGAATCAACTTTAATTTGCGTCTTTCAGCCCCATCAAACAGAGCGCTTGAAACTTCTTTTCAAAGAATTTAAAACAGCTTTCGATGATGCGGACGTCACCTTGATACTCCCCGTTTACCAAGTTGCTGGCCGAGACGAAACAAACAGAGAATTCACTTCTAAGAAATTGGCGATGGCAATCCAGAAAAAACAACCCAAAAAACTTTTATTCTACCTAGAAAAACCCGGCAATCTTAAAAAGGCTCTCGTCGCCCTACTAAAACCGACGGAGCCTGGTTTATCCGCGTCCCATTCACGAGAATCTGCTATCGTCGTGATGATGGGGGCAGGAGATATTGTAAATTACACGGATTCTTTACTAAAAATTTAAGCTACCGTAAAATCAAAGAGGTTTTTTATATTGTACATTTCCAGCGCGTTAGTACGTTTTTGAACAAATAAAAGACTCGGGCGAGAATGGGCCTATGGGGTCAGCCAAAGGTCGTAATCAATACCCCGAGTCTTATGCATAAAAATACCAAATTACTCCCCCGTACGCGACGGGAGCTCTACCGGCGCTGGATTGAAGGTGACTCCATCGCTGAACTCGCGCACCATTATCGGAACGGTTTTACTTGCCATTGGCCCGCTTATCCTAATTGGCATCACTATTGTGAGGAACCATAGCGAAAAGATTGGGCCGGTCAACGCCCTCACATTGGGTTTGTGTCTCATGGTGTTCGGTGTGATCATCTATGCCATAAGTAATCACCTCCGCGATAAAAAATAAATACGGGCTCGCATAACGCTGTTATTGCGAGCCTTTTCGTTTTTTCGTATGATAAAACAACAAGTGAAAAACTTTCTCGGCAAAAAGATTTTGGTAATCACGGCTCATCCAGATGATGAAAGCTACTGTGCGGCCGGAACAGCCATTGAAAATCACAGGCTCAACGGACAAACTATTTTAATCTGTGCAACCTTGGGCGAAAAAGGCAAATCGCATCTCAAAAAACTTGTATCTGATTCCGAGCTTAAAAGAATCAGGCGACAAGAATTAAACAGGGCCTGTAAGCTCGCGCACATAGCAAAGCTATTTGTCCTTAATCTGCCAGACGGCAATGTTAAAAATTTCGTTGACAAATTTCGCAGCCAAGCCATGAAAATAGCGAAAAGATATAAACCAGAGGTAGTTCTCGGATTTGGCAGAGATGGGATATCAGGCCACTACGACCACGTTGCAGCAGGTCGCGTGGCCAAACACCTTGCGAGGGAACTCGGTGTACCTTTTTTCAGGTTTACCGTATCCCCTGTTTTGCATGGAAAAGCCACGACATGGTTCATGCAACGGAGAAAACATGGCCGCTATAAAAGAGATGTAACTTTTATACATCCAACGATTAAAATCAAGATAGATCCAAAAAAGAAAAAACAAGTGTTGCGATCGCACGCTTCTCAAATGGACGGCAAAAATCTTTCTACGGGATTTCCTGCATATGCCGTGAAAGAACTCTTGCGCGCAGAATACTTTGTGGGATAATAGATCAATGTTCGATTATTACTCCGACGCCGAGGGTTTCAAAGAAGCCAACGGCTATATCATCGACGACATTTGGTATCCGCGCGTGACGAAAATCGTTTCTATCAAGGCCAAGCCGGCGCTTTTACGTTTTTATGCCGAGGCGGCCAATTTTAAATCGGCGCAGGGCATCACGCAAAAATCTGCGGAGGAAGGGACCTTAATCCACGAAACGGTTGAGGGCATCCTTTTGGGCAAAAATCCCGAAATCGACCCGACCGTTAAACCGGCGATCGACGCGTTTTTAAATTTTCTGGATCAAAAGAATATACAGGTCACACCGGAGCTTGTTGAACGGCGCGCTGTGCACCACGATCACCGCTATGCGGGGACTGTTGACGCCCTGGCGCTTATAGACGGCAAATTCGGCGTGCTGGACATCAAAACCTCGCAAGCCATCTACCGCGACTATAATCTGCAAACCTCCGCCTACGTGGAAGCTCTTAAGAATGATTTCCAAAATCTGCAAACCCGCTGGATTTTAAAAATTGACCAAATTCAAAAGTGTCTCCGCTGCGGTGCCGTGCGACGCACGAAAGGCGGCCGAGAAAAAATCAAAATAGAGTGGGGCAATCAGTTGATGAGAACCTGCCAGCACGAGTGGTCAGAGCTTCAAGGAGACATCGAACTCAAGGAGTTCCCCTACTGGCAAAACGACTTTGAAGCCTTCCTTGGCGCCAAGCGTCTCTGGGAATGGGAGAATGAAGGTTGGCTCAAGAAAATCGGCTATTTATGAACAAGAAAATAACTTATAAAAATAAAAATTCCTTGTGGGCCTCTCCCGAGCTTGTCGAGGGAGAATGGGAAAACGAAAACTGGCTTAAGAAAGTTGGGTGTCTCTGATCTTAATCCGACCTCACCTCCACGCCGCGCCAAAAGGCAAAACGTCCTTTGATTTTTGCCGCCGGCTCGGTCGGTTCCTCGTACACCCAGGCCGCATCTTGATTAACTTTGCCGTCCACTACGACATCATAATAGTCGCAAATCCCCTTCCACTTACAGGTGTAGGTATTGCCACTCTTTTTTAAAAATTCAATTTTTACAGAGTCGCGCGGAAAATAATGATTGTTCTCCACGATTATGGTATTATCGCTCTCTGCAATAACCGCATTGTTCCAGACTGCCTTCATAATCCAATTATACACCATTATACACCAACCCACACCATTTGCTATAATTAAACTAATGCTTAAAATTCTCGTTGAAGAACTTTCCTCGCCCGGCTGCCATATTTGCATGGAGTTCGAGAAGTTTTGGAACTCTATCGCCAAGGATTGGCCGGACGTGGAATACAAAAAAATTGATGTGACTACCTCCGAAGGCCAAGGGATGGTCGGCAAATACATGATTTTTGCTTCTCCAGGTATAATTATTAACGGTGAGCTTTTTTCAACCGGCGGCTTCAGTAAAGAAAAATTCTTGGAGAAACTAAAAGAGCTCTCCTCTAAATCATAAAAGTTTGATAATTATAAATTCGTGCTTAGGATTTTTCAAAAGATTAGTCCGGTTTGGTCCCTGCGCCTCGGCATAGGAATTACTTATCTCGTTTCCGGGACAGATCTTATTCTTCGTCCGAGCGCTTGGCATTGGGCACTCCCTTACTGGCTAAGACAAATAATCACGGCAGTGGTTCCTTTGAATACTTATCTAGGATTGCAGGGTGCGGTAGAACTTGTTATGGCGATTTGTCTCCTGGTCTGGTTTATGAAACCGGAAATCATCCGCTGGGTTGCTTTTATTTCCACGCTGGAATTCACTGCAATACTTGTGCTGGCTTTCATTCCTTACAGCGAAACCAATTTTCTCATAACTTTTCGCGATGTCGGCCTTTTGGGAGCGGCTTTGACGCTTTATCGACTTCTCCTCAAAGAGAACGGCTATTAAAATGATAAAATAGAATAGTGATGAATGATTCTAATTTCAGAACCGCCCTTATCGTTTTACTTTTTGTTCTTCTGGCCGGAATCGTTTTTGGCCTAATTTGGTTTTTCTTTTTGTCAAGTGCCCCATCAAGCACCACGGGCAGCTTGGGTTGGTATCTTTTCAGTTTCGCCGCGGGCTTAACAATGATAGTCTTGCCCTGCACTTTGCCTCTGGCTTTTGTCGTCGTCCCCTTGTCCTTGGGCAAGGGACCAGTCAAGGGATTCATGATTGCACTCTCTTTCGGTCTGGGTGTGGCAATGACCCTAAGTTTATATGGAGTACTGGCGGCAACTCTCGGCAAGGTGGCCATCGGAACGCTTGGCGCTCCGCTCGAGGCCGTTAAAAATTGGCTATATTTTATCGCCGGCACCCTTGCTTATCTTTTTGCCTTAGGAGAATTGAAAATTGTTCCTTTCAGAATGCCTACCTACTCCGGCGCCTTGCCAGGATTTATTCAAAAACAGCAAGATGTTTTAAAAGCGCTCCTGTTGGGATTATTTTTAGGAAATATTGGCGTTGGCTGCCCGCATCCAGCCACCCCGGTAATCCTCACCCAGATCGCCGTAAGCGGGAATGTTTTCTACGGCTGGCTTTTGTTCTTCGTACATGCCATCGGGAGAATTTTGCCCCTCTTATTTTTAGCCATACTCGGCATTTTGGGCATCAATGCCCTAAGCGGACTCGTAAAACACAAAGAAAAAATTGAACGCGGCACCGGCTGGGGCATGGTTTTTGTCGCCGGATTTATTCTGATTTTGGGCTTGTTCTCTCATGACTGGTGGCTGGTCTCGGGCCAACACACCTATCTTGAAGGCCTTACCCAAGAAGAGGCATTTTTAACAATCATCGGCCAGCGATCCGGAGCGACCGCGCCGCATCATCACGGCCTCCCACCGCAAAACGCGACTGGGCTTTTTGGCTTACCGATCGCTTGGGGCACTTATGTCTTGCTTTTCCTTTGGATCGCGCCTTTCTTTTGGTATTACAAGAAAAAGAAACAATCTGTTGCGGCCGTGGCTGACCTCAAAGAAAAAGAAATTCAAGAGCGAACGCTTCCCTATCTAAAATGGAACCTGATCACGCTTGCCGTACTCCTTATATTAATCTTCGGCTATGTACTCCCCCACCGCTTCTTGGAGCAAGCGACAGCCCAAAAGGCCGAACACATGCACATGGAGGAGGGCACGGTTCCTATAGCCGGGCATATGATGCACGGGCCGTCAACGTACCATGAAGAATCCGATGTGAAAGAGGGGCTGCTTGTTAAGCTTGTGCCACCGAAAAACGTTGTGGTTGGCAAAGAAACCAAGCTCGAGTTTTTTATTTCAGAACAACCAGGGGGTAGGCCAGTAGCCGATCTTGAAATCGAGCATAAAAAATATATTCACCTTATCGGCGTCCGCGATGATCTCAACGAATTCTTCCACATCCACCCCGAATCGGTTTTAGGCAAAAACGGCAAACCGATCCCAGGAAACTGGACGGTATCATTCACCTTCAACAAACCCGGAACATACAAGATCTGGACGGACGTGAAGTGGCGAGGTGAGACACGCAGCTTCGGCCACTCGCAGTTTATTGCTGAAGGAGCCGGCGAAAAAAGCAGGAAAGAAATCGTTTTTGCAACTAATGTAATCGTTGACGATTATCAAGTTGGCCTGCACTTCGACGAGCCTTTGGTTTTTGGGAGGGTTTCGGAGCTTCACTTCACCACCAAAGATCTCTTTGGTAAACCGGTAGAAATGGAACCGTACCTCGGCGCCGACATGCATCTTACGGTTCTAAAAGACGATCTGAAAATTTATATCCATACCCATCCCGAAGGGGCAGATCACGCGCATTCGCTCCTGGTACCAACACTCATAAATCGAGTCCGAGCCCATGGACCGAGCGAAGAATCAGCAGGCAAAGAAATAGCATTCCGTGTGACCTTCCCCGAGGTTGGCATCTACAAGCTCTTTGCGCAATTCCGACCGAAAGGAATCAACCTGCCGCCAGACGAAGCCTTAATCGCCGGTTTCTATGTGAAGGTGGAGGCAACCGGAGCGGCGAAATTGAGTCTGCAGGCAGTCTGGTGGCGCAATTTAATAGCTTCCTTAATTGCCATGGCGATCTTAAGCTGGGCAGTAAAGAAATATCTGACGGTAAAAGACATTCCGCCAGAAACAAAATAGGGCCGCGATACTACGCGATACTAATAGATAGAATGAACAAATATGTCATACTTATTGCCGTCGGCGTCATTATTATCGGCGGTGGTGTCGCTTACCGTGTTTTCCTCTTGCCGCAATCGAAAGTCCCCGTAATCACCGGCATAGTTCGCCAAATAACCGTCACTGCCAAAAAGAACACCTGGTCGTTTGTTCCCGAAAATATCGACGTTCAGAGGGGTGATAAAATAGAGATGACGGTTGTAAACGAAGACGACTACGACCACGGCATAGCCATTGACGCCTTCGGCATCTCCCAGCGTATGCCGGCCCTCCAAACGATTAAGTTAAGCTTTGTGGCTACCCAAATCGGCGATTTCCCGTTTTACTGCTCCGTTCCCTGTGGCGAAGGCGACGTGGAAATCGGCGGCAAAAAAGTCCGCCGCACGCATTTCGACATGGTTGGAAAATTACACGTGAGGAATATTATTAGCAAGGCGCAATAATCCTCTATACAAAATCTATGAATAAATACGTATTAAAGGTCAAAGGCATGCACTGTGCCTCGTGCAGTATCCTAATTGATAAGCTTCTTGAAAAACAGACGGGCATTAAATCTATCAAGACAAGTTATGGCGCGGAAAAAACGGCGATAGAATTTGACGAATCAAAAATTTCCTTAAAGCGTATTGACGAACTAATCAATAAACTGGGCTACGATCTGATCCGGCCGGACGAGAAAGGTTTCTCTGCGGAAGAAGAGGAGGCCAAAGATAAAGAACAAATAGAAGAGGCGAAACGCCGCGTAGTCGCTTCTTTCGCTCTCTCCGCCCCCATCATCATCTACTACATGGCCGTGCACATGTTCAATCTGAAACACGTACACCAACTCTACGGCATTGACCTGAACTACATCTACTGGACGCTTTCCACGCCAATTCAATTTGTCATCGCCTGGTCATTTTACAGAAACTCTTTTACGGCCATCCGCGTGGGATCGGCCAATATGGACGTTCTTGTGGTCCTCGGCACATCGGCTGCCTACTTTTACTCCATGCTTGGTTTTCTTTTCTTCAATATTGACCATCCCTTCTGGGAATCATCGGCGGCCTTGCTATCTTTTATCCTTTTGGGGAGATACCTTGAAGCGGTTGCCAAAGGACGAGCCTCGGTTGCCATCAAAGAACTCCTGAAACTGGAGGCCAAAGAAGCGCGTGTGATAAAAGATGGCAAAGAAGAGCTCGTGCCAATTGATGATCTAAAAGAAGGCGATATCATTCTCGTAAAGCCCGGCGAGAAAATTCCTGTTGACGGCAAAATCGTGGAAGGAAAAACTCACATTGACGAAAAAGTTATCACTGGGGAATCTTATCCGGTATCGAAGACCGTCGGCGATGAAGTTATCGGCGCAACCGTGAATCAAGAGGGACTCATTAAATTCCGCGCAGAAAAAGTCGGCAAAAATACGCTCTTGAACCAGATTGTCAATATGGTTGAAGAAGCACAGGCCTCCAAGGCGCCGATTCAGGACTTGGTGGATAAAATCGCCGAGTATTTTGTGCCGGCCGTAGTGGTAGTTTCAATTTTGGTTTTTGTGGGCTGGTACTTTGTTGCCGCTCTCCCTTTCCAAGCCGGGCTTATCAGGATGATTGCGGTGCTTGTTATCTCCTGCCCTTGCGCCATGGGCTTGGCTACGCCAACGGCCTTGATCGTCGGCATCGGCCGCGCCACTAAATTCGGCATAATCCTGAAGGGCGGCGAGGCGCTGGAAAAGGCCTATAAAATAAAATCCATCGCTTTTGATAAAACAGGGACGCTCACCATCGGTAAGCCCGTTGTGACGGATTTCATTCCTTTGGGCGGCGTAGCTGACGCTGAAGCCCTGGCCCTCATTGGCGCGGTAGAGGTCGGCTCGGAACATCCCCTGGCTGGCGCAATCGTAGAAAAAAGTAAATCTGCCTGTTCTGTCTTGCCGCCAGTGAAAGATTTTGAAGCAATTGCCGGACTGGGCGTCCATGGCATGGTCGGCGGCAAGGATGTCGCTGTCGGCAATCCGGCTTTCATGGGCTCTTTAGGAATCGATACTGAAAGTGAAACGTCGGAGGTGGAAAAATTGCAAGCCCAAGCGAAAACCGTTGTCTTTGCCGCAGCCGATAAGAAACTCATCGGCATCATCGCCCTCGCAGATACTCTGAAACCTCACGCTCGCGAGGCTATCCAAGAACTCAAAAAGATGGGGAAGGAAATAATTATGATTACTGGTGACAATCCCAAAACCGCGCAAGCCATCGCCCACGAACTTGGCATTGACCGCGTTATGGCACAAGTTCTGCCGCAACAGAAGGCCGAAGTTATAAAACAACTGCAAGCCGAGGGTAAAACGGTGGCCATGGTCGGCGACGGCATCAACGACTCCCCCGCCCTTGCCCAGGCCGATGTAGGCATCGCCATCGGTTCCGGTACAGACGTGGCTATCGAAACCGGTGAAATCATTTTAGTCAAAGACGACTTGCGCGACGTGGTCACCGCCATCCAACTCTCCGGCAAAACAATCCACAAAATTTGGCAGAATCTTTTCTGGGCTTTTATCTATAACGTCGTCGCCATCCCTATTGCCGGCGGCTTCCACCTTCTTTTCACTCAAACCTCATTTGGCATCGCGTCGCCTTGGGTGGTAAACCTTTCTCAAAAACTCGGCAATGCCGGCAAGGTTTTCTTTAATATTTCCCAGGCCACGCTCCGCCCGGAGATTGCCGGCTTCGCCATGGCCATGAGTTCCGTATCGGTTGTGACAAATTCCTTACTCCTAAAGAGATACACACCACCGATAGAGAAACAAGCGTAGTTTTTTGCTATAGTCAAAGTAAAGTATGGAAAAGGTTGAATTCAAAATAGAGGGCATGCACTGTGGCTCCTGCGCTGTCGGCATCCAGATGCTCACTTCACAGATGGACGGAGTAAAATCCGCCGAAGTAAGCTACGAGGGAAAGAGGGGTGTGTTTGAATTTGATCCGGCGAAGACAAACAAAGAAGCCATCGTTAAAGCGATTGCCGAGCTGGGGTATAAAGCCTCTTGATTACTGGCCAGTTTTCTCAATAACAATCGGCGCGTGGTTGAATTCGCGGTTGGCCAAATAGCCCAAGCCGAAACTCAAAGCCGCCACGAAGAAAACGATCAGGACAAAAATTATTTCTTTTTTATGATTGTAAATCCAGTCGCGCATTTTAAAAATTCAAATACTGCTCCCACTTTTCGTAGAGCGCTTTAGTTGCTCGCAGATCGCCGACATTGTAGCGGGCGATATCCAAGAATTTCTTTTCCTTAAAGAGACGGCCGACATCGTCGCCGGTGATGCCGCCCGCCTTCGGACTTTCGATGCCAAAGGCGCGGCTCCAGAGATGGAGACCCCCCTTCCGCCGCAAGGCGCCATAGAACGTCAGCTGTTCCTGAAGATCAATATGAATGGCATCAAAATTCTGTTGGGAAATATAGCGCCCGCGCATGAGGTCCTTTGTTGGACGCACGCCGTGGATTGCCGAGCGGACCATCAAAAACGGCGCGTCAAATCCCCTGCCGTTGAAGGTGATAAAATGCTGGTACTGACGCGCGCCATCCCAAAATTTTTGGAGCATCTCCTTCTCGCCAAACTGCTTGAAAGTAATCCCCTCTTCCGTAAAATCCTTATGTTTTTCGCCCGGCGCCTGAAAATAAACCACTCCTTCGTTTTTGTAGAAATCCAAAACGCCAATCACGATGATTTCTCCTGTGAGCGGCGAAAAACCGAGGCCATTTTTTAAATCTTCCAAGGCAGTCTTATAATCTTTTTCGTCAGCAGAATCCTTTTTAATCCAGCGGGTCAGATTTTCCTGCGTTGAAAGATCAAGCGAATCAAAATTCTCGCCTACGGTTTCGATATCGATAATCAATTTCTGTGGATTTGACATTGTTCTGATTATAGCTTAAGATCTAAAAATGGAAAAGGCGGACGAGATTTCTCAGAAAGAAGAGGTTGATCGTGAAGGGGCGGCTAGAAGAGAAGCTGGAGAAAGAGAAGAACAACAACGAATAATAGAAGAGGCGCAAGTACTTATTCCTCAAGTTGAAACAGATGGAAAATTAAGAAGTTTGGCCAAATAGACTGGAGGACTATTGCGAATCGGGAAAAATGGAGACACCGGTAAAATCTTTATTACTGGGGCCAATCCCAACACAGAACCGGAATTCTTCCAGCAAGCAAAAAATCTGGCGGAAATTCTCGGAATTGAAGTAAAATAATCAACAAAAATGGCCCATACCAAAGCACTCGGTTCAACTAAATTAGGGCGCGACTCAATTTCTAAACGCCTGGGCGTGAAACGCCAAGACGGCGAGCGTGTTTCAGTTGGGCAAATCATTGTCCGTCAGCGCGGCACGCACTACATTCCAGGAACAAATGTTAAACGTGCCGAGGACGACACGCTCTACGCACAGAAAGACGGCGTGGTCAAGTTCCGCGCCAAAAACAAAACTCGCTTCGACGGCACGCACCGCAAAGCTACTCTTGTGCTTGTCCAGTGAGAACTTAGCTCTTTTACTGGGGCCGTACTAGAACACCAAGCGTCGCAGTAATATCTTTGGGAAAACGGACGGGCACCTTGTGTTCACCCAATTCTTTTATTGGCCGCGGGAGCTCAATGTCAGCTCGCTCTTTATTGATCAGTTTATGCTCACGCATTGCTTTCAGGATGTCTTCTTTGGATACCGATCCGAAAACTGATCCCGTTTCCTTATCCGTTCTTAATTTAAACTCTATCGAAGTTTCGTTAATTTTTCTTGCCAAAATTTCAAGGTTTTTCCTAAATTCAACTTCATTCTCTCTAAATCGTGATTTGAGTTCTTCAAGCCCCTTAAGCGCCCCAGCTGTTGCCGGTTTAGCCAACTTATTCTGAAACAAAAAATTGCGGGCGTAGCCGTCGGAGACGTCTTTGATATCCAATTTATTCCCGACGTTGCGCACGTCTTCAAGCAAGATTACCTTCATGGTTCGGAATTTATTATTTATGATTCAATATCTCCGCTTTCAAAACCTCTATCGCCTTATCAAGCTGCGGATCTCTCTTTTTTTCCCTATCTTCATCGGTAATTTTGACCTCAACGTCGGGCTTTAGTCCGCCATTTTCCAGGATTTGACCACTCGGCAAAACCCAGTGCGCTATGGTTACTTTAAGCGATGACCCATCGCGCAAACGTTCCAATTCCTGGACTGTCCCTTTACCGAAAGTGGTTTCGCCGACCAATTTTAAGTGCCTCACATCACGAAGAGCTCCGGCTAGAATCTCCGCCGCCGAAGCGGAACCGCCATTCACCAAAACCACAACAGGAAAATCTGCTAGCGCTGCACTCCCTACGGCTCTGAAGTCCTGTGAGGGATTTGTCCTTCCTTTTTCACTAACCACAAGTGATCCTTTGGGCAAGAACCAGCCGGCCAAGTTGACGGCAACCTCAAGAAAACCTCCTGGGTCATTCCGCAAATCTAAAATTAGACCGCGACTGCCGCTATTCAACTCCTTGCTCATCGCCTGATAGAAAAGAAGTTCGGCGTTGCCATTGAAGCTGTGGAGCGAGAGATGCGTCAGATGATCGCCAACTGTTTCCACGTCGAGAGTCGGTATAACAATATTTGCTCTGGTTATTTTGAATTCTTTTGTCTTTTCCCAGCCTTCGCGGAAAATAGTGAGAACCACTTGCGTTCCCTCCGGTCCGCGGATAGAACTCACTGCTTGCTCAATGATAATCCCTTCCGTTGAGGAAGAATTAATTTTCAAGACCTGATCGCCGGGCAGGAGTCCCGCGCGGCTCGCCGGCGTGCCTTTTAAGGGAGCGATAATAACCAGCTGATTTTTTCTGATTCCCAGTTCGGCGCCGATGCCACCGAAATTTCCCTGCACATCTTGTTTAAATTTCTGACCATCCTCGGGGTTAAAAAACTCCGAATAAGGATCTTGAAGCGAACCCGTGAGACCCTTGATTGCCCCATGGAGTTTCTTCGTATTGTTCACGTCAGCATTTCTTAGATATTGGTCGTTGATAATTTGCCAGGCCTGCCAGAAAGTTCCGAAATCTACATCCGCTGATTTTCCTTCATCTACATTACTGATGCCCTTAACGACAATCGTTTTGGGAAACTCGCGTCCGGCTTTAAATCCCAAGAAAAAGCCGCCGCCCAAAAGAGCAGCAACAGCGACTACAGTCAAAACGATGGGCAATATTTTTCGCTTGAACATATTGGTATATTCTAGCAAATCAGTCGCTAAAAGGAAACTTTTGTAAAACGGTATATTCTGCCCCTCCGCGCTTCAACCCTGACTCCATCAAATCTAAGTTTGGCGCTTCCAATCTTAACCGGAGTGATTTGTCGATCAACGGCAAAGACGATCTCCGAAGGTCTTTTCTAAAACGCGCTAGCGTAATGTGAGCGTCAAATTTGCGTTTTTCTCTCCTAAAAACAACCCCCGATTCCCCCAGTTTATCTTCTAAAAGATCTTTGATCTTACTAAGCCGGCCGGATGTCTCTTTGTCGGCCGATATCCAAATCATTCGCGGATCCTTGCCGGGCGGGCCATAAAGCAACCCGTCGAATTCAATCTCCTGCAGCGGAAAACCTGACGCAACTTCTTTGGCGGCTCTAATTATTCTCAAAATATCGTCTTCGTTCTGATAACCCAGGAACGACAGCGTAATATGCCAATTTTTCGGCTTGAGAAACCTTATCCCGACCGCACTTCCCTCAAGTTTGTTCCCGCATTCGACGGCAAGTTTCTCTAACTCGGTGATCGTTGCAGAGTCCAAATTGACTGCCAGGAAAACTCTTCTGCGCATCTCCGTATTTTAACCAAAGATTGAAAAAAAAGAAATGATCGATTAAAATAATGAAATGGCAAACAGTAGTGGCTATTTAAGGAAGCTCAAAGAGCGAGCAAAGAAATCGCACGTGTACCGAAAACACCAATTAATCGGCCTCCAAATCTCGCAAATCCTCGGTGACGAGAAACACAAATCCCTCTATATTAAACTGGCCAAAGAGAGGAACGCAGAAAAACTGCTCCGGCTCGCCAAAGAAGTTGCAGAAAAAAAGAGCGTCAAAAACAGGGGCGCATATTTCATGACGATCTTAAAGAAAAAATAAATGGACGGGATACTCACCATCGACAACAAAAAGGAGGAGAAATTTCTGCGACGCAAGCCCGCTGATTTTGATTTCCAAAAATTCAGCCGCAAGGAGATTAAAGAACTCATCTCGAAAATGAAACGGGCAATGCACGCGGCTCACGGCATCGGCCTCTCGGCTAACCAAATCGGGCTCGATTTTAAGTTTTTTATAGCAGAAGTTCCGAATGAAAAAGGCGGCAGTAAATTTTATGCCATCTTCAATTCCAAGACTGAGAAAGCTAGTTCAGAAAAAGTTCTTTTTGAAGAAGGATGCCTGAGTGTGCCGTTAACTTACGGCGCGGTTGAGCGGCCAACACGGATAGTTTTAAGCGGCTTTGATAAAAATGGCAAACCAATAAAAATTAAAGCTTGGGGACTCTTAGCGCGGGTATTCCAGCATGAAATGGATCATTTAAACGGCCTGCTCTTTATAGACAAAGCGAAGGACTTACGAAAATACGAAAATGTACGAAAATACGAAAAAGAATAGGACATACAAACCAGATTTAATTTACCCCGATTTGAGTTACAAAATAATCGGGATTATTTTTGACGTATTCCTTAAATTAGGTTTTGGTTATAGGGAAAACCAGTATCAAAAAGCCGTAGAGATCGGTCTTCAGGGTGCGGGACTTGCCTACAAAAAAGAACTGCCAGTAAAAATAACTTATAGCGGTAAGTTCGTTGCCGTTAATTATTTAGATTTTCTGATTGACGACAAAATCGTTTTAGAATTTTGTACTTTCGTATGATTTCGTATTTTCGTAAATCAAATTTCGTATTCTTCGGCACACCGGAGTTTGCGGCCATCATTTTAAAAAAACTAATCGAGGGCGGTTTTCCGCCGGCCGTGGTTATTTGTAATCCCGATCGTCCCACGGGAAGAAAAAAAATCATCACTCCCCCGCCAACGAAGGTTGTTGCCGAAAGGCATGGTATACGTGTTCTACAGCCGGAAAAATTAGAAGTTGAGGATTTGAAATTAGAAATTGGCGAAATTGATCTGGCCGTCGTCGCCGCTTATGCGAAAATAATACCTCAAAAGATCCTTGGGATCCCGCATCTGGGAACTATCGGCGTTCACCCTTCGCTCTTGCCCAAATACCGCGGCCCCTCGCCTATCCAAACAGCCATACTGAATGGTGACGAGGAAACCGGGGTGACTATTTACCTTTTAGACGAGAAGGTTGATCGCGGCCAAATAGTGTCAAGTGTCAAGTGTCAAGTGTCAAGTAACGAAACACACGAAACACTGCTTAAAAAACTAGCGGAGCTTGGCGGCAGTTTGCTTGTTGAAGTACTGCCAAAGTTTTTGAACGGTGAAATCAAACCACAGCCCCAAAATGAGTCGGGGGCAACTTACACTAAAAAATTCACCGCCGAAGATGGGTTTGTCGCGCCCGAAGATTTAGGCGCGGCCGCTTCTGGTCCAAATTCGGAAACGGCCTTAGTGATAGAGAGGAAAATCAGAGCACTGAATCCCGAGCCGGGAGTCTGGACGATTCAAAACGGAAAACGTACAAAGATCCTGGAAGCAGAAATAACCGACGGAAAACTAAATTTGAAAAAGATACAAGTTGAGGGGAGGAAGCCGCGATTTGTATAAGTTGAGTAATTACTACTTTTCAGCGGTTCCCCCTATCTCCCAAACTTCTTTGCTAATATAGCGGCCGATTGCCTCAAAGTCTTTCAGTAACTTTTCCTCGCGCAATTTTTCTTCGGCGGAAAGTTCTTTGCGGAGTTTAGCGCGACGAATAAGATCTAGCTCGGCTTCTATATCCCGGCGCAAAACGGCGAATCCCCTTCTTATTGAATCCTCGGCTTCTTTGATGGCCTGGTTAAGGCGGCGATTTTTCTTGCGGAAGTGATAACCGTGGTAGATGACGAAAGTCAGGAGGCCAAAGAAAGCTACCGCAAATATTATAAGCAGAATGAGATAGAAATCTTCGTAATTCAAGCGGAGATTGCCAATCTGAATTGCCGTCGGCGCCACAAAAAGATCGAGTTTAGAGCTTGGGGGGCTCACTTCATTCGCAACCTTAAATTGAGTCCAGGCAATGTAATGACCGGCCTCCAAAAATTGCGGGAAGGAATAGAACCAGGCGCCATCCTTGTCGGTAACCGCCACCTGGTTGAGCGTGCTCCCCGTTCCAATGTTTTGAAGGTAAATCAGGACTTGTGCCTGGGGTGCGCCGGCATGACCACCGATGTATAAAATCTCGTCGTTGGAAACGGACTTGGGGAAAAGAGTAACAACCGGGGGTTCTAGGCGAACATTGCTGGAACCCACCTCAAAAATATCTCCAGCCCGCGTTGCGAGAGATTTTCCTGTATCCGCAAGGCGCGGCAAGGAAGCTGTAGCCCCTGCTACTGCGACGAAGCCGCAACGCAGCGGGACGGGAAAATCGCCGCAACCCATTCGGGATATGGCCAATTTCCGCAATACCTGTGTCGGCTCCTCCTCGGAGTACAGAGAGTACACCTTCGTCGTCGCTCCTTGGTCTTGCGAAAATTGGCTCATATCGCGGGCGGAGATATTTTCGAGGTGGGTTCTGGGGTCTTGCGCGGCCTTGGCCGGCTCACGAGCAAAGACGCCAAATCCCAAAGTAAGAAGCAGAAGGATAACTATCAAGCCCTTTCCGCCCCCATATTCTTTTTGTTTTTCTTTAAATTCCTTTAACTTGCCCGAGACGGAAGGATGCCTCAAGACGCCGTGAATAAGATACTCCTCAATCTGGCGATGCCGTTTCCAGATCCAGTTTGCCAAGTAAACAAGCAGTCCCAAAAGAATCGCGGCCAAGATACCGACGACGGGCCAGGGCAAGGCAGAAACGCCAATAATATCTAGAAAGGGCTTGGCGATCGTGAGCCGGCTTTCGGCTTGATAGTAATTCCCGGCCCGGTCGTAAGCTCGAACGACAACGTCATACTTGCCTTCGTCCAGTACGCGGCTATAAGGCGATGAAACTTCTATAAAAAACGGGGTGTTGTTTTGACCGACCAAAGCCGTTGGCGGGTCCAATGGAATCAGCTTAAGTTCGTAACGATCTATGCCGGCTGTAGCGTCGGTTGTGGCAAAGTCAATGATCGGCCTATGATTGGAAGTGCTGTCGCTCGGCGAGAAATTAATTTTGAAGACGGCGGGCGGCGTGTTGTCAATCCGCACCACGTAATCAGTGACGCCGCCCCAACTCCCCTGCCGCAGTGATTTGATGTGAAAATAATAAACGCCGTCCGCCAAGTTGTTATAAACAACTCTGGTTTGGACTCCTTCGGATATGCCATCTGGTTCGCCCGCAGGATCCTGGTCCAAAATATAGCTATATCCTTCTATATCCTGCGGCGCATTCCATTTAAAAGAAACGGCCCTTGTGTTGTTATACCATTTTTCCTGATCGGGATTGGTTTTGGAGGTGACGGTTGGCCCCTGCGGCGGCGGAAAAGTGAGATTGTAAATTCCACTGGTAGTTTGGCCCAAAACATTGGTGCCGCGACCGTCGTTTAGAAGAACTTTAGAGTTATCTAAAACTTTCAAAACGGCGGTGCCAATGTTTTTTACCCTAAAAGTTAGCGTGGAAATGAGCCCTGCTTCGGTGTTAATACCCGGGGTCGGAATCGTTCCCTGGAATTTAATCGTGCCGTCCAGGTTGGAATAACTCGGCTGGGTCACCCAAACTTGGATGAATGATTTCCCTGTCGTGGGCGAGACCACCTGAAGTTTGTCTGGAGGAAAACTCAAGTTCACCTCAACCGCGTTTATGGCTTGGCCGCCGGTATTTACATAAATCGAGACTGTAAAAGTGCTTCCCAGAGTGAATGTGCCGGATGTCGGCGCAACATAAATGGAAGCGGCAGCTTCGGCTTTGGGCAGCGAAAACACAAAAAAGACCGTCGCAAAACATAGGAATACGAGAATACAACCGATTTTATGCGGCCTGGACATCTCTAATTTATTGTAGCATTTTCCACTTAAAACGTCTCAAAATTACGGGCCACTTCCTGCCAGTTGACCACGTTCCACCAGGCATCAACGTATTCCGGTCGGCGATTTTGATATTTAAGATAATATGCGTGTTCCCAAACATCCAAGCCCAAGATCGGCTTTTGTCCTTTCATAATCGGACTGTCTTGGTTTGGCGTTGTGATAATCTCTAAACTTTCTTTTTCGAAAACAAGCCAAGCCCAGCCGGAACCGAAAACGCCTGCTGCAGCTTTGGAAAAATCCTCCTTAAATTTTGCGAATCCGCCGAGGGATTTTTCTATCATTGCGCCAAGTTTTTCTTTCGGTTCACCGCCACCTCCTTTCCCTGCTGGAGCCATTAATCTCCAGAAAAATGAATGGTTGAAATGCCCGCCGCCATGATTACGCACGGCAGTGCGGATGCTCTCTGGAATGGCATCGAGCGACCGCAAAAGCTCTTCCAATGATTTTCCGCTAAGCTCCGGGTGTTTTTCGATGGCCTCATTCAGTTTCGTAACGTAAGTCTGATGATGCTTCGTATGGTGCAGCTCCATCGTCCTCGCGTCAATGTATGGCTCAAGCGCGTCATAAGCGTATGGCAATTTGGGTAAATCAAACTTCATGTATTTGAGTTAAGTGAAACTTGTTTTGAGTACTGCGACTTAATTATACCGAATTGCGTCCGCATCCATCAATTGGCCCACTTTTTGTTCCTCCGCCCCCAACTCTACGATGATACAACTCTAACGTGTACAGGGAGAAGAGGTGATAAGCACTTTCTAGGGTCGGTTAGCGCCTGAAGAGACTGGTGAAGCCGATGGCTGCAACTGCAGCAACAATAATCGCAAATAATATTTCAGCAATGGAACGCACAAGCGCCGGCCAATCGTATAACCTGCGTTCCAGGACATTGCCGGCATTATCTGTAGCTCTAAAATCCACCGTCCAGGCCGAAGCGGGCACAGGGCCACCCGGATTTTGCACCGGCTCCCAGTCACTCCAGGAGAAGTAAGACCTGTGGCGTGTTGCGGTTTCCTTAACGCCGGAGTTGGTATCTCGGACATCGAAACTAAGAAGTTTTTGTTTGAGATTAAACGGGTCTTGGACCAAAGATAAAAATCTGATTTCCGGAGAAGTTTTATCGGCGCCGGAAGAGGGGGCTTGCGTAAGCGGGGCTGCGCCTTCTTTAATAGTCGGCGTGACCTTTGTTCCTTTTCCGTCGGCCAAATAAAATGCCGGGTTTGTAAAATTCAACTCCGCCATCCCTTCTTTTAGAGCCTTAAAACTAACCGTCAAGAGCTCGCCACCTTCGCCGCGAAAAGAAGAAAGGCTGCCGCCGCGAAATTCAACTCTGCCGCCCTTCGCGGTCGGTTGACCTTGCCAAACATCAATTATCGAGCGACTTTTGTTGAAACCGACCACTTGGAGCTCGTCCACCGGATAAGAAAAGGAGACTGAATAAGCATTCAGCGGCTCATCGGAATCGATCAAAACTCGAACCGGAAATTCTGAGCCGGGAGCGATGTCGCCAGTTGGGCTGGAGAAATACAAAAATGGTGAAGCGGCGAGGACAATGCCAGAAAATAGAAAGTAGAAAAAGAGGGTCAAGAAAACAAAGTTTGTTTTGCCTTTTGGTTTAGTGTGAAAAATTTTGATCATGTTTCAAGTTTCATGTTACACGTTTCACGTCGTTATCCTGTCCAATAATACATAAGGATAGATATATCCGGGAAATCCACGACGCCGTTCTGGTTTAGGTCATAGCAGCCAAGATTAGATCCGCGCTCGCCGTAATGGAAGAGAAGGATCGATAAGTCAACGATATCAACGTGATTATCTTTATTGAAATCAATGCTACACCCACTGGGGAGAGAAGGAATTACGGCCTTCGGGGCTCCTCCAGAAGGATAGCCAACGCCACCTCCGCCGCCTCCGGGGCCAGGGCTAGGCGGAGGCGCTCCACCAGGGAGTGGAGACGGAGCCGGCGGCGGAGCGGCCGGCGCCGGAACAAAGAAGTTAAGAAATCCGCCCCTTATCACAAAATTGCTACTCGAAGAGATGCCCGTACCGGGCTGGCCGATGCTTGTCCTTAAATTAAAACCGCTGGAAGTAGCCGCGCCGCCGCCCGAACCAATCACGCCTCTTTCAATAATGAAATTTGTCGAACTCGACCGATCAGCAAACGCCAGAAACGGACCGGCTAGAAAAATAATAACTGTGACGATTACGGCAAAGCCCTTCATCCCGTTAGAAGCAGATCGCGAACAATGCGAACCTGCAAATTTATTTTATGGCAATGACTGCACATTTGATGACATTACGTTATTTAATAAAGCGGTCGCGGCTTCTAACGGGATTCATCCCATTAGAGACAGGAAACGCTTGCGTTTCCGTGAGTGCGATATATTGACCTTTGGTTGGCGCATGAACGTAGTTCTAAGATTAAGCATGATTGGTAGTTGCATCGTCTCTCTAACGGGATTCATTCTTAATATGATTTTAAAACAAACTCAATCAAAAACCAACCCCGCCAGATCTGGACTAGGGCGGGGTTGGCACGCCAAGAACGACATCTCACTCTACTTTTTCTGTTGTGCCAAGAAATTCGAGACGGCCTGGACAACCTGGGAATCCTTCCTCATGTTCTCCCAAAACATAATTTTGTCTTTGGGAATATACATCGTGTCCTGCGGCCCGTGCAGTTCCCCGCCCAACTTGACCAAGCTAAGAGCTGGTCCGGGCGGAGTCGCGCCTTGCTGGAGTGGTTCTGTCGCGCGAAGATAGAAGATATCCTTGAGAGCAGCGTAGCCCCTGTTGTAGTCGCTCAAGTGACCGAAATAGACCTGGTTATTGGTCAAGAATACCGCTTGCCAATCGGAACTGCTTACCTGCGGAAAATTAGCTGAACCGAACAAGGCCCGAATTCCCCAGACAAAGAGAGCCAGAACTATGACGGCAAATATAAACTTTTTTGTCCGAAAACCATGGCCTTCGCACATCTCTGTTGAACCATCTTTATTGCCATTGCCCATCATTTAATTGAATTGAAAAATATTCAAGAATAAGTTCGACCTTTCTTTTGCTGTTACTAAATTAGCGTTTCTTAGGCGTTGTCTCGGGAGCAGGAGCAGGAACGGGCGCCGGCGCGGATGCGTTGCTCGCAGGATTACCGATGTTTACGGGCGCCACCTCAACAATCTTGTTACTTTCAGGGTTATAAAGTATGGCCTTTTTGGCGGTGGTATAGATCAAAACCTTGTCCCCTTTTCTCGTATTGGCAAAAAACGCCTGGTCTTTCAAACGCTCCGGGTCCACCACGGTGGCCACCGTCGGATCTTCTCCTTGCGGCAGAATTATTAGTCGCCCGACTTTGACAACAAGATCTTTCACTTCCGCCTGCGCGTTTAATTTATTACCGCCATTCAGCTCTTGAAGTTTTTGGTAAAAATAATACGCCGTTCCCGACACAACTACTAAAAGCGCCGCGAGAACTACGACAAGGTGCCTCTTTAAAATTACAAAAATATGATCCTTCGTTGTGATAATATTTTTCTCCATTATAATCATGATACTCGACCAAACTTATATGTCAACTCCCGCGCCATATCAATCAGAAGGCGGCACAAAGCGCGCCGATTACATTTTCCGCCGGGCGGCGAAGGCAAACTGGAAAAAATAACGGTCAAGGTCTTTTAAAGAACTTCCGTACTCTTTACCTCCAAAAACGGCGTCGCAAAAAACCTCTCTCGACCTCGCAATTTCGCGCAATCTTCCGCGCCAGCGAGGATCGGCCAAGGTTAAATCAAAGAGTTCCAAGGCTCGCCCTACCGCGCCCCAAAAAAGTTTTTCGTCGTTGCCCTGCGAACAGCTGGCGCGGGAGACTTCGCTGCCGATATTGCCGAGCTGTTCGACCAGAGAAAACGTCTGCCATCTTCCAGCCGCGAGCCCTTTGTGGAAAATTGTGGCGCCTGGCATCATTTCGAAATCAGTTTTTTTACTATTCCTTTGATTTTGTTTCTGATGTTAGCGTCGTCAATTCCCCGCGAGCGGTTTCCCTGCGCCGGTTTTAAATTAACCAAAGAGTCGAACTGAACCAATTCATCATCCGGTTTTTCGGGATAAATATTAATCCCCCACATATTTTCGCGTTTTGACCCGCACTTTTCCGTGAGCTCAACTTCTTCGTCAGCATGAAGTTCTCCTCCTATAGCCATTATTTCCTGCTTCACATCAACAACGGCCTTAACTAAATCTCCGAATCCTTCTTTGGCGATTCGCAGAAGCTCCTCGCGGCTTATCGAATCTTTAACGATTTTAATTGCCATTTGAGCATCCTGCATAATTTCCTCAAGTTTCTCTTCCGAAACACTTGCTTCTAATTATAGGCGCTTTATTGTGTGCTTGTTGCCGTTGAGGACTCACTTAACGGCCTCTTATAATCACCCTTCTTCCTCTTATGGTAGTCTTCGCTTTTTTAATGAGCACACAGCTATTAGTGGGCACCGCTGCCACCGATTGATTAAAATCCGCCCCCGACGATACCCAAGCACCATCCACTGTCCATTGATGGGTCACGGTTGCGGCTCCGGCGGCGGTGCTGCCCACGCCGAATACGTTGTTTCCGCCGTCAGCCGTATTCCATCGAGAAGTTTGCGTAGGGGCGCCCGGCGCGTTGCCACCACCGACTACCGCTATGGTATCAATCGTCATATCGCCAGCGGCACTGGTGATGGTGACCGAGGCGGGAGTCGCTGCCCCAGAAGAGAAAGTTCCATTTTTGAACGGAGTTGTCTGGTCAACCCCCGTCGCACTGACGACACCCACTACCGCGCTCGATGCTCCTGTCCACGAAATTGCGACTGCTTGCACGCCGCTAAGAGTCGTGATCCTGCCAAACTGCAATGAACGTTCCGTTCCGGTCGTTCCACTGTCCGTTCCGCTGATCAACGACGCCGCCTGACCGCCGACAGTGACCGTTACCCCCGAAACGGCATTACTGCTGAAACTCAGCCCTATGAGCACCGCCTTGTTTGAACCTGAACCGAGCGTAATGTTAAAATTGGGAATCGAGGTTCCATTGGTCGCGTTACTATTGGCAGTGGCGTCAAATACCACAGCCGCCTCGATCGCGAAAGGAATCGAGAGCAGAAGCAAAAAAAGTATTGATAGGAGTTTTTTCATTTATTTATAAGTTGTGTGTCCGATACAGATATAATCGAATTTAAGCAGGCGTTGAAGTGGGAGCGGGTTTAGTGCTCGAAGGCGCGGCGACTGGCGGAGGAGCTGGCGCGGCGGCTGGCGGAGCAAGAGGAGTTGTGGTTGCCACGGGGGGCGCAGGTGTCGTTGATGTGGGTGTAGTTGGTACCGTTATTATAGGCACGGTCGTCGTGGCAGAAATGGTCGTAGTTGCCGCAGGAATTGTGGACGTCGGCACGGGTGCTACAGGCACGGTTGACGTAGGTACCGTTGAAGTCGGCAATGGCGTCGGGGTAGGCGCAGGAATGGTTGTAGTTGCCACGGGGGTTGTGGATGTCGGCAATGGTGTTACGGGCGCTGTCGAAGTAGGCGTCGTTGACGTTGTCGGTATCGTCTTTGTCGGTGCCGCTATTATCGGTATTGTCGTCGTCGACAACAAACTCAATGGCAGCGACAAGGTTGGGGCTATTGCTGAAGGAGTTGTTAGCGCGGTGCTAGGCACTGACTCAAATGTCTTTGCACCTTTTATTGCGAGTGCAATCCAGCTGAAGGTAATGCCTTCCGGAGCGGGCTTGTTAAGCAGGACGGTGAAGCCCTTGGTAGTTTTATTGATAATGAGGAACCTCACGTCGCCCGCAAAAATGCTATTCGCAATGTCAGAGGCGCTGACAGTGCCGCTGCTTAATTCCAGGGATATGTTTGCAGTAACGACGGGCTGATCAAGATATTCCTTGCCAAAGGCAATATCCGTTGAGGTCGCGCCTTTGAGAACTTTCGCAAAACCCCCGCTGTCGGAATTGAAGTACGGCCGGCCGAAGAAAATAGCGTCGGAGGTCAGCGTGAGAGCATCGGAGATGGAACCGATAGAACCGACCTTCAATCCCCCCTTGAAGATGGTTGAGCCCTCCACAGTCAGGGCTCCTCTAATAGAGACCTGGGCCAAATCTAAGACTGCCGACGAAGAACTGACTCGCAAGGCATTTTCCAAGCCGCCGATCCTTTGGGCCACATCTCCCAATTTGAGAGCAGAACTGGAAGCCTGGTTGGAAAGTTCGGCAATAATTGGAGCTTCGAGCCGGCTCGCGGATATCATGCTGGCAGTGAGATTTCCCGAGAACGCCGCGTTGCCTTTGCTATCCAGGGTAAATGCGCTGCTCGTGGCCGTAAAGGCCGAGACGTCCAAATTGCCGAAAACTTTGGCGCCGGAGTTGAAAATCGCCTGGGAGTTGAAAATGGCTTGCTCGTCAAACGCGGCCCGGCCTTTGAATTGGGCTGAACTCGAAACCGTGAGGCCGATGGCCGTTGTCGTCGTCGGAGTGAGGGACAGGCCCGCCACCGCTCCGGAGAGCGAACTTAACTTGTCGGTAATTATTTCCAGGCCTTGAATCTGACTCGAGCTGATCTTCTTCGCGCTTACCTCGCCAGCAAAGAATGCGTTCCCCAAAGCGTCAAAGCTAATATTTGTGGTAGAAGGAGTAGTGCCCGTAACGCTGTTTGTAATTATGAATTTTCCTTCTGGCGAAAGCGCGAGATTTATTCCACTCGTGGCAACGGGGGTAATGGTATTTACCGCAAGCTCGTGAGTAACGACGCGCGGCGTTACGACATCAAGCCCGGCCGCGAGCCGATCGGTGAACACCTCCGAAAGGCTGCTTGTCGAAGAAGACGCAATGCGATTCGCCAAGAAATCAAGGAGGAGGCTTTCCCCGGAAACGGAGCTCCTAGGAAGCGTAGCGGATTTTCTGCCGTCGAAATAGTCGTTTTTCACGAGCACGAGTACGGTTCCAATCTCACTTCTGTCGTAATTCGTGAGCGCTTGCCCCACGGTGGCTCCGGCCTTTGTTGCCCTCATGCCAACGCCGGGCACCGAAGACAGTGTGATATAGTCGCCGGCCGAAATCGGTCCGTTTTCCGTGGAAACCTTTACCGGCAACCTCCCGGTCAAAGCAATGGGCATGGCTTTAATGTTAGTACTGCTGGCAGCATCAACATAATCTTTTATATCCGCGCCAAACGTTTGAAGGGGGGCGGTAGAAACAATACTCATCATCTTCTCGCGGTTCGCAGCTTTGCCTAAAATATTAATTTTCTGCTTGCCCAAAGATATTACCTCTCCTGTATAAGGATTTGCTCCTTTCGCATCATACTCAATTATTTGATCAGTCTGTGCCACTATGTCCCCCGGTTCCACTCCTTTTTCTGTCGCGTACCATTCTGCGATATCGGCTGGGGCGGCGGTACATGCAACTAAATCTCTCAGCGAAGAAGTCGCAGTACGGGTAACTGTCCCGCTGTAGCAAAGACCGAATGTAGCTGCTGTTCCACCCATCCATATTGATGTGACGCCAGTAGTAGCATTGATAGTGAAGAAATCTACGCTTGAAGAACTCTGAACGTCTAAGAGGAAGGTGGGATTTGTGGTGGACGCGTCCACAATGAAAACATCTGTCCCGGAGGCGCTGTCAATGGTGAACGTGGAGGTAGGAGTGGTTGTGCCGATACCAATATTCCCATTGTTTAATACTGTGAAAATATTTGTCCCGGAAGCGATCACGAGCAACGCATTCGCGGGTAGGGTTGAGGTGGCGATCATCACTGTCCCAACTCTCAGACTCCCTGTGCCTGTGGCGTTCGTGAAGAAAAGCGAGGGGAACAAACCGTAACCGGAGACAGTGAAATTGGTGGATGAAGCGGAGCCCAAAGTCGTCTGCCCGGCGTTGGCCTGCAGCGTGCCGCCGATCGTGACATTGCCGGTCGAAGAGACAACCTGCAAATCCGATCTGCCGGAGACAAAGTTCAAATATCCCGAACCGAAGAGATTGGTCGACGAGACCGAAGCGAAAGTTGACTGGCCGGCGTTGGCCTGCAGCGTGCCGCCGACGGTGACGTTGTTTGTCGTGCTCACGTTCCCAATGAGCGTTGAAGTTGCCGTAACAGTGAGATAGCCGCTCGTAAACAGGTTCGTCCCCGAGGCGTTCACGAAGGTCAGCTGGTTCAGAATCTGCGTGTTCGCCCCGCCCAGAGTCCAGTTATTGGTCGTCGAAGCCACGCCCGTGAAAGAGGAGGTGGCGGAGACGGTAAAGAGGCCGGTCGAAGAAGCTATCTTGAGGAAGATGGTCGAGGAAGCGTTGTTGCCCAGTTGTTTCACAAGCAGCTGCGTGTCGTCTCCGCTCACCGTGCCGCCTCCGCCAGTTGACGTTGAATATTTATTCCCATTCAGATCAAAAATATTTTGTGATTGCAAGTAGCCTGTGACGCCGAGATTCGTCCCCGAAGCATTTGTGAAAAACATTGATGTAATCGTGGAACTGTTGTGACGCGCCTCGGTTGAAGACACTACGCCGTAGAAATGGAGGTATTTCGTGCTGGTGGCGAAGACGAAAGTGGAAGAACCGGCGGTTGCCGTCCCTTCCGCGTATTGTATCGCGCCAGTCGGCCCCGAGGCGGCAGCCGAGGCGGTGATCGTACCGCAGTTTATCAGGCCTGAAGCCGAGGTCTGCAGAGCGGAAGCGGCGGCGTTGCAACTCACGACTCCCGTGATCGATATGTTGGTCGAGGTGGTCTGGCCGACTATCGTCGTCGAGGCCAGGGTATTGACCGCGCCTGATTGGTTAAGGTAACCCGTGAGCGTTGCGTTCGTGCCCGAGGCGTTCACGAAATCCAATCTGCCTCCCTGGAGTCCGGCGGCAGCGGTTATCTGCGTTGCTGAAACATTGGTAATTTGCAGGTTGGTGGCCGTGATATTCGCGCTCGATGAAACATTGGCTATCGCAAGCGAGCCGAGGCCTTGAATGTAGCCGGAGGCAAAAAGATTGGTTGAGGATACATTCCCCTGAAACTGGGTTGCCGTGATGTTGGCGGAGGAGGAGACGTTGGCGACGCTGGCGCTTCCTTGAAGTTGCAGGTAGCCGCTGCCGAAAAGGTTGGTGCTGGACACGTTCGTAACCTGAAGCTGCGAAGCAGAAATGTTGGCGGTTGAGGAAACATTAGCCACGAAGAGAGTTCCCAAGATTTGCGAGTAACCGGAGGAGAACAAGTTGGTTGAGGAGACGTTGCCCTGCAGTTGCGTCGCCGTGATATTCGCGGATGAAGACACATTGGCTACGCTTGACCCGCCTAGCACCTGCAGGTAACCCGAAGCGAAGAGGTTGGTGCTCGACACATTAGTCGATTGAAGCTGGGATACCGTTATATTCGATGTACCTGAAGCGTTCGTGAAATTGAGGGTGGCGATCGTCGAGCTCGCTGTCCTCAACTCGGTTGTCGAGGCCACGCCTCCTGCCGAGACCGAGAACTTGGTGGCGCTTGCGACTTGCAGATCAATGAGGTTGCCGTTGAAGGAGGAGCTGGTGTTCACGGCGATGAAGGTGCCCGAAGCATTGCCGCTGAAGGTGCTGGAGCCCACGATGAGGAGCGCGGTGGAGGTCGTCTGCACGGGCGAGCCGGAGAGTACGAGTCCCCCGGTTCCCGTGGCGTTCGTGAAGAAGAGGCTGGGGAAGAGGCCGTAGCCACTAGCCGAGATGTTGGTGGTCGAAGCGCTGGTGACCGACAATGTCCCTCCCTGAAGGTATGAGGTTACCGAGATAGCGGAACCAGAGGCGTTTGTGAAGTTGAGGGTTGGGAAGGTGCCGTAACCGGAAGCGGTGAGATTGGTGCTGGACACGTTCGCGGTCGTGAGCCGCGTTACGACATCAAGATTCGTCGTCGAAACGTTCGTGGCGTCCAGTCGCGCGCCTTGCAAGAACCCCGAAGCGGTGAGATTGGTGGAAGAAACGCTGCCCAAAGTCGTCTGTCCGGAAACCGTGAGATAGCCGGTGGCGAGGATGTTGGTGGAGGAAACCGATTGCAGATTGGATTGGCCCGAGGCGTTCAGGGTAGCAGTCTGGAGGTAGCCCGAGGCCGTGAGATTTGTTCCGCTCGCGTTCGTGAAAGTCAGTGTCGGGAACTTGCCGTAGCCCGAGGCCTCGATATTCGTGCCTGTGGCTGACTGCAGGGAGGTTTGGCCTGCGGTGATGGTGAGACCACTTGCTCCTTGAATGTAGCCCGAAGCTGTGAGGTTGGTTGAGGAGACGGAGGCCAGGATCGATTGGCCGCCAACCCGGAGATAATTGGAGCCGGTAATTTCGTGGTTCGTTGAAGAAACGCTGCCCAGAGTCGTCTGTCCCGAGACGGTGAGATAACCGCTGGCCAGGAGATTCGTGGAGGAGACGGAGGCGAGAGATGACTGGCCACTCACATTGAGCGATGCTCCCTGGAGGAAACCCGATGCCGTGAGGTTGGTACCTGAAGCGTTCGTGAAATTGAGTGTCGGGAAGAGTCCGTAGCCCGAGGCC
>OBEQ012749983.1_pt1 | contig 48243 bp, 51 predicted proteins | sample 1670901 | NCBI WGS metagenome assembly OBEQ01 (sample SAMEA104232315, study PRJEB22302) | groundwater metagenome | biome: forest; feature: aquifer; material: groundwater | place: USA | collected 2011-08-07 | depth 5.4 m
CTCAACGAGGCGCCCGGTGAAAATGCAATACCAGTGAAGATGCTGGTTACCTGCGGCTAGACGGAAAGACCCCGGAAGCTTTACTGTAGTTAGATATTGAATTTTAGTTTTTGATGCGTAGCGTAGTGGTGAGCCTTTGAAGCTGTATTTTCGGATGCGGTGGAGGCGACGATGAAACAGCCATCTTTAAAAATTAATATTCTAATCCGGCCTCACCTCACTGTGTTTGGTGTGGAATGATCAATTTTCAAGTTTCAATTATCAATCAAATCTCAATTAATAAATTCTCAAATAAAAAAACGGCGCCAACTTTTGGTCGGCGCCCTGGAACGCAGAAAGAACAATCATCCCTTTTTTCGCTTGCAATACACTTTTAAGGTGTACTTTTCGCGATGGGCGTACAATGGAGCATGGAATTGAATAATTTCCCATCCCTGTTCTCCTAAGTCGTTGAAAATCTTCAGAAGGTTTTCATCCTTCTTCTTGCTAGTGGTACATCCAATTTCTTCCTGGAAAACGAAGATATTGTATTCCCATTGTTGCATGACCATCTCCCTTCAGGAAAAGTGAAACAACACAAGTAAAACATTATAATATTCTATATGTAATGTCAATAGCAAAGTTTGAAAATTAGAGAATTTAAAAATTGATTGAAAATTGGAAATTGAAAATCTGCCGCAAGGCAGGCAATTGAAAATTCCACCCGAGCGTAGCGAGGTGTGGCTGGTGACAGTGTTTAATGGGCAGTTTAAGTGGGGCACTTGCCTCCTAAAGAGTAATGGAGGCGTTTAAAGGTTGGCTAGCTTCGGATGGAAATCGAAGCGATAGGGCAAAGCCATAAGCCAGCTTTACTGCAAGACGGCTATGTCGCGCAGTTGCGAAAGCAGAACTTAGTGAACCGACGCGTATTTTATAGAAAACGCGAAGATCATCAGCCAAAAGCTACTCCGGGGATAACAGGCTAGTAGAGCCCGAGAGTCCTTATCGACGGCTCTGTTCGGCACCTCGATGTCGGCTAAAAGTTTGGCCACTTTTCGAGTAATCGGAAAGTTAAATTCAGCTAATAACGGTGAAACCCATTATTTTACGCTTCTTATATCTTTGATATAATAGAGTAACGGGCAATACCGTGGGAAGTTGAGTAATTTAAATGTTATGCGTATCACACAAAGACAAGATGCTATCATTGTTGGAACTCTTCTTGGCGATGGATGTCTTGAACGCAACGGACGGAATGTTCGTTTGCGTTTGGAACACGGCAAAGATCAAAAATCTTATCTTTTGTGGAAATTCAAAGAACTAAAAAGTATTACGACCGGTTCTGTAATGAAAGTGCGAGCTTATCATAATATAAACAAACGCTTTTATGACAGTTATCGAGCATATACTTTTTCTGATAAAGCAGTGGAGTATTATTGGAATATGTTTTATGTAAACAATAAAAAAGTTATTCCTACTAATATCTCCAAACTTCTAAAAAATCCATTATCTTTAGCAGTGTGGTTTATGGATGATGGATATAAAAGAAATGACTGCAATGCCTTCAGATTAGGCACAGATTCATTTACACCGAAAGAGCAAATATTGCTTCAAAAAGTTCTTTTGAAAAATTTTGGCATAGAAACTAAAACGCATAAAAAAGGCAAATATTGGAACATATATATTCCCGAACGCGAATCAAAAAAATTCGTAAAAATTGTGAAACCGTATATTATTCCAAAATTTATCTATAAAATTACTTTAACCCTGTAACGACTTAAGCAGAAATGCTTGGATGGCAGGATTCGAATCTGCCATAAGACGCTGAACTCCTACTTTTAAAATAGGAAGATGGTATAGTCTACCCTTCAAGTGATTGAAGAATAATGTGCAACTTATCCTGGGGGTGGAGCAGCTCCCAAGGGTTCGGCTGTTCGCCGATTAAAAAGTTACGTGAGCTGGGTTCAAACCGTAAAGCGGCCAAGCCGCTTTAAATTCAAAATGCAAAAATCAAAATTCAAAATGACAATGCAAAATTAAAAATTTAAAGTGGTTTAGCAATTTTACGGTTTGAATCCCGAGGTTAAAAAACTTAAAAAGTTTTTACAGACATATTCACGGCGGCCCACAGCAGTAATGTTGTGGTGCAAAAATCGACTATTTCGGTGGAATCCACATGGTTTGACCAAAATCATGACGGACAATACCGAGGGAAGTTGTGTAATAATTATATTAATGATAGAATTTAAGTCAGAAAGGTCTGATTATTAAATTTAAATCATTATAAAAATATGGAAGGAAAAAAAAGAGAAAATGAACCACAAGAAGATTTTAACGAGTGGCTTGAAATTCAAAAAAGTCAAAGTGATGATATGCTAAAAGGGAAGATAGATATATATGGAGAAGTTATGCGAAGAGGAATAGACGGCAGATACGGATATGAAAAAGCTGATGAAATAAAAAAGAAAGTTGAAGCACTTGAGGCTGAATTAGAAAGCCGGAAAGAAAAAGAATAAAAATTATTACATTAACCCCGTAGAGACTACACGTCGATTACCCATAATTTTTGGGTAAAGATATAGTCCAATGCACGCAGTAATGCGTGGAAACATACGTGAGACAGGTTGGTCCCTATCTACCGCAGGCGTAGAGTTTTGAGGAGATTTGATCCTAGTACGAGAGGACCGGATTGAACCAACCTCTGGTGTACCAGTTGTTCTGCCAAGAGCATTGCTGGGTAGCTAAGTTGGGAAGGGATAAGCGCTGAAAGCATATAAGCGCGAAGCCCACTCCAAGATGAGAACTCTTAGATTTCCCGTAGATGACGGGATTGATAGGCTCCAGGTGTAAGTGCCGTAAGGCATTCAGCCGGGGAGTACTAATAAATCATACATTTTTTAGCGTAAGTTAAAATAGATACAGATTTTAGATATCTTTTATATATGTGATGTACCGCCAAAAATGCAAAGCATTTTTGGCGGACAGTCAGGAATTGAGTTTTCCGGTGGCAATTATACCCCAGTAGTAGAACGCTTCGCATTCACTACGGGGCAGGCTGAACTTGTCCTAATTAGAATTTCTTTTAGAAATTCACTACGGGGCAAGGCACAGAAGAGAAGCCCCGTATTAAATTTGAATAGTTCTTTTCGAGAATTTTGTAAGACGGCTATATCGAAGGTGCTCCACCTGTTCCCATTTCGAACACAGAAGTGAAATCCTTCAGAGCCGATGATAGTGCGATGAGCGCGAAAGTAGGTCGCCGTCTTACAAAGTTCTTGAAGCAATCTTCAGGATGTTATTCGGGCCAAGCAAATTTTAGTACGGGGTGAAATAGCTCAAGGCCGACTAGCCCGCTAAAAGTTTTTGCGAAGCAAAAATTTAGGCGGATAAATCGCCACCAGAGAACTTAATTTTTCGCAAAAAAAGAACCGATTTTTCAATCGGTTTTTTGGTTAAAAAAAGGCACTTTCTTTTACAGTTTTAGTTCAGCCAGACGGCCGATGCAAATTTCAATATTACCATCATTTGTTTTTCTAGCAATGTCTTTTCTTAAAGCAACTAAGGAGTAAAAACCTAAATTAAAACTGGGGCAATCAGAAAATTCGCTTACTTGATAACACACAAAGTTGTTTTTACCAAGACCAAAATAGTTGTTTTTGCTTTCCCATTTTTGTTTTGCCCAATTTACGAGCCAATGCAAAGATGCATTTAATTTTCTAATATCACCCATGGAAATATAATCCATTAGACACTCCTCTTTTCTTAAAAAGAGCTGATTGTTAAGACTAACATGATACTATAAAATTATTGCACAAACGTCAAGTTGTTTGATTCTTATTATTCTGATAAAGTAAATTATATTTATATGAATATATATACAAAAAAACAGAGTTTTTTGTGGCGTAAAATTTTGATAGGTGTTATTGCCTTATTTATTTTTATCGGTCTATTAAATATTTTTAATCATCAAATAAAAAATACTTTTTATTTCATAACCTCCCCCTTTTTAAAAGTTTTATGGAGGATGGGGGATTCAAATTACAATTTTTTTGCTCCCTTTCTGCAAGTACAGGCATTAAAAAAAGAAAATGACAATTTAAAACAAGAAAATCAAAAATTATTATCTCAAATTTTTTCATTACAAGAAACTGTAAAACAAAATCAGGCAATAAACGAAGCTATCCAAAATACACGAACGGACAAATATAAATTAATATTGGCAGAAACTATTGGATTAGATAGCACCGGGGACTTTATTTTACTTAATAAAGGTTTGGATGATGGAATTTTTGAAAATATGCCGGTAATTTCCAGCCAAAAAGTATTATACGGTAAAACTTTTAAAGTGTATAAAAATTTCAGCCAAGTAATGCTTATTTCAAATAAAAACAGCGTGGTGGATGCAAAAATCCAGGATACGGACACTGCAAAAACCCCCATTTACGGCGCTATAAAAGGTAATGGAAATCTTTCTGTGTATTTAGATTTGGTTCCATTAGATGCGCAAATAAAAGAGGGGGACACGCTTATTACTTCAGGGCTTGAGGGTGTCTTTCCTAAAGATCTATTGGTTGGGAAAATTACCTACAGCGATAAAAATGACTTAAAACCTTTTCAAACAGCGCAAATCCAATCATTTTTCAGCATTAAAAATATAGATAATCTGTTTATAATAACAGACTACAAGCAAACGAAATAAAAATATAAAGAATCACAAACCATTATATTTTTATAATTTTAAATTTTTAAGTTTTTAAAGTCATGTGGCTAAAATTTTTAATTTTAATTTTACTATTTTTTATATTAGCACTAATTCAAAATAGTTTTTTGCCCCATTTTAACATAATGGGCAATAGCCCGAATCTTATTTTTATATTGTTTTTTATTTTGATCTTTTTTGAAAAAGATAATAGGTATTATGAGGGAATTCTCTTTTCAATTATAGCGGGATTTATTTTGGATGTACTTTCAGGTTCTTATTTCGGCGATGCAATAATATCGTTATTATTAGTTTACATTTTGATAAAAATAGTTATTTATTTTTTAAAGGAAAGACAAGACAAGAACCTTTTATTTTATTTTATTCCAATATTTTTGATTTCTTTAGCCTCTTACGAGGTTTTATATAACTTATCCACGGATTTTTATAATTTAAAATTTAATATTTTATCAGCCCATAATTGGCAAAATATTCTAATTGGATTTGGATATAACTTGATGGTGGCTTTCTTTGTGTTTTTTGTATATAAAAAAATCAATAATCTTTTTCTTTTGAATAAAAATAGGCAGTTAAAATTATTTTGATAATAGGATTGTTATTAATAATAGTTCTACTACAAATTAAATTTTTTGGCTACAAATTATTAAGCAACAGTCTATGAATTTATATAAAAGGTATAAAATTAAAGAATCGGGGGGCGATATTGAAACTCACCATGTTTTTTTAGATAAATTGGCAAAATCTAAAGAAGAAGAATCGGGAATTTCAGAAAAAAAATTTGAAGTGCCACTTAACAAAAAAATAATTTATGTTCTTTTTGGATTTTTCTTTTTTTTAACAGTTATTCTTTTTTCTAAAACTTTTTATTTACAAATAATTAATGGAAAACAATTATATATTATTAGTGAAAATAATAAAGGCAGGGTTGATTTAATAAGGCCGGAAAGAGGTATAATATATGATAAAAATCTTAAAAAACTTGTTTTAAATTCTCCCGCATATGACTTGGTATGTGATAAAAGAAATTTTTCTATTTATCAACCAGAATTTTTAAAAGAAATTCAAAATATTGCTTTTATTTTAGATAAAGATCCATCAGAATTAAGTGATTTGTTTGGAAAATCGGAAGAATCAAAAGTCTTGATTTATGAAAACATTAATCATGAAACTCTATTAATTTTGGAGGCAAAAATGAATGATTTTCCTCATTGCCAAATAGAAAAAAATACCATAAGAAATTACGTTATGGGTCCAATTTTTTCTCATATATTAGGTTATACTGGCAAGATAGGCAGGGGGGATTTACAAAATACTGGTAGTTATACAATTACTGATAATATTGGTAAAGATGGTTTAGAAAAATCCTATGAACAGGTTTTAAGAGGAGTTCCAGGTAGAGTCAAAGCAACAAAAAATGCTATTGGAACAAGTGAAGGAAATAAAATTTTATCTTTAGAAAAAGCAGGATATAATTTAGTTTTAAATATTGATGCTGATTTACAAGAAGAGGTTTATAATGCATTAGAAAAAAGCATTAAAAACCTTGGGGCTAAAAAGGGCGCAGCTGTAGCATTAGACCCGAGAACTGGCGCTGTTTTAGCATTGGTTTCTTATCCTAGCTATGACGATAATATTTTTTCCAAAGGAATTTTGCAGCAAGATTTTAACCAACTGCAAAATGATTCTTCACAGCCGTTTTTTGACAGGGTTGTCTCTGCCCAATATCCAACTGGGTCTGCAATAAAACCATTTTTAGCTTCAGGGGCTTTACAAGAAAAATTAATTTCCCCGACAAAATTAATCAACGACCAGGGATACATTTCAGTAAAAAATCAGTATGATCCAAGCATAGTTTATACGTTTTCGGGTGTAAAGCCGCACGGACTTGTTGATATGCGAAAAGCGCTTGCCGTTTCTTCAAATATTTATTTTTATACAGTAGGTGGCGGATACCAAGACCAGCAAGGTTTGGGTCCTACAAGAATTAAAAAATACCTTGATTTATTTGGCTGGGAGCAAAAAACCGGCATTGATTTACCGGGAGAATTTAAGGGATTTGTGCCTTCTCCTGATTGGAAAAAACAATCTAAAAATGAATCTTGGTGGGATGGCGATACTTACAACCTTTCTATTGGCCAGTCAGACCTGCAGGTTACTCCTTTGCAGGTTGCGGTGGCCTATAGTGCTATTGCCAACGGCGGAACTTTGTATAAACCTCAAATTGTGCAAAAAATTATTGATTCTTCAGGAGACAGTACAAATATTATTAAAGAATTTAATCCAGAAGTGGTGGGCCAAAATTTTATTGACCAGCAAAATTTGCAAATTGTGAGAGAGGGGATGCGCGACGGCGTACAAAAAGATTATGGCTCTTCTTTTATGCTAAATGATTTGCCCGTAGCTGTTGCAGGAAAAACAGGAACAGCCCAAACTAACAAAGATGGATTTTATAACACATGGTCTTGCAATTTTGCGCCATATAACAATCCCCAAATAGTTTTTGTGGCTACGATTGAAGGAGTAGAGGGTCTTCGCGCCGCTACACTTCCTGTAGCCCATGACGTTTTACAATATTATTTTTCAAAAAAATAAATAATAAAAAAGAGAGCGGTTGGGTTTCCGCTCTAGCTATTCCCTTTTAACACTTCCCTTTTTCTCGAAGCCGTTTTAGTGACATAGTATTTATTCTTAGCACCGCTTGCAATCTCTTCATCGAAAGTTTCTCAAGGTCTTCTTTTAATCGACTTTCGTGCTGCTCATCCCAATCTTTTTGAAACGACTCTCTGAATATGGAAATGATCTTTCTAATGGTAATTTTTCTTTCGATTATATCACATAATCTTCCGATGATTGCCATTAATGCAACCAATCCTATAAATCCAAGAAAGATATACAGAAGTTCCATCTCGCTCTCCTTTTTGGGATTTCGCTTCCTCCTTTGCTCTGCAACGAGCAGAGCTTCGGACGGACAAGCCAAGTTGCGCCCTAAATAGGGAATTGAAAGAACAACTCACGCTAATAATATGTTATCATTTATATAATTATAAGTCAAGTGTTTACGTGTTTTCATATTTTTGATATCATTACCTAATATTCTATTTACTATTTTCTAATTTCTATTTTCTAACTATGAGTACCATTGACGAATTAAAAAAAGTGAGAATGGAAAAATTAAAATCCTTGCAAGACGCAGGGCTTTTGGCGTATCCCGCAGAAACAAAAAGGACACATTCAATATTGGAAGCGCTGGATAATTTTTCTAAATTATCTAAAGCAAAAAAAGAAATTGTTTTAGCTGGAAGAATTATGGCTTTGCGCGGTCACGGAGGGGCAACGTTTTTGGATATTTATGACGGAAGTGAGAAAATTCAAGGATTGGTTAAAGAAGATAAATTAGGTCCCAAGGGATATAAATTTTTTATTGACCACTTTGATATTGGAGATTTTGTGGAAATAAAGGGTACTTTATTAAAAACAAAAAGGGGAGAGCAAACTATAGAAGCAGAAGATTATAAAATGCTTTCAAAGTCGCTTTCGCCTTTGCCCGAAAAGTGGCATGGCTTGCAAGACGAAGAAGAAAAACTCCGTAAGCGCTATTTGGATATTTTGTTTAATCCGGAAGTTAAGGAAATGATTAAAAAGCGCGCAGTGTTTTGGAATAGCATGCGCGAATTTTTAATGGAAAAAGGATTTTTAGAAGTGGAAACACCGGTGCTTGAAGTTACCACTGGCGGAGCTGATGCTCGGCCTTTTGTTACACACCATAACGCACTTGATATGGATGTGTTCCTAAGAATTTCCACCGGTGAATTGTGGCAGAAAAAATTAATGGTGGCCGGATTTGAAAAAACTTTTGAAATAGGCCGTCAATTTAGAAACGAAGGAATGGACGCTGAGCACTTGCAAGATTACACCCAAATGGAATTTTACTGGGCATACGCTGATTATAAAATGGGAATGAAACTGGTGGAAGAATTATATAAATACATCATTAAAAAAACTTTTGGCACGTTAAAGTTTAAGATTAAAGATTTTGAAGTTGATTTTGGCAAAAAATGGGAAATATATGACTATGAGACGCTAATTAATAAATACGCCAAAATAGATATTTTTGAGGCGAGCCTTCCAGAAATGGAAAAACAATTACAAAAATTAAACATTACCTATGACAAAAATGGTTTTAATAAAACCCGCGCTATTGATAATCTTTGGAAATATTGCAGAAAAAATTTAGCTGGGCCGGGATTTTTGATTAATTTGCCGGTTGATGTGTCACCATTGGCCAAGCGTGATGAAAAAAACCCAAAAATAGTGCAACGGTTTCAGGTAATTGTGGCCGGATCCGAAGTGGGGAATGGTTATAGTGAATTAAACGATCCGCTTGACCAAGAAGAAAGATTTGTTGAACAGGAAAAATTACGTAAAGCGGGTGATCAAGAAGCCCAAATGTTTGATGAAGGTTTTGTCGAAGCTTTGGAATACGGAATGCCTCCGACTTGCGGGTTTGGCATCGGCGGTGAAAGATTATTCTCTTTTTTAATGGGAAAAACGGCGCGTGAATGTCAAATTTTTCCGCTTATGAAACCAAAGATTTAGCGTAAAGTATTTGGTATTACGTATTAAGTATAGAAATCCGCTTCGGCGGATTTTTTGCTTGCACCGAGGAATTCGAAGAGTAAAGAAAAACCACGCAACAAAATGTTCGTGGTATGGTACATTGTTTCGCACAACGTACAAAGCTTTATAGTAGTTCGATGCTCTTGATCCTTGAAAAGAATCCCGTTCTCGAGCAGGTACTGTCACTCTTTTTGAAGGAAATATACCTTCCGCAGTGGTCTTCGTAAAGTCCAACGATGGGCTCAGCCCTCTTGTTTAAAGGAATGATCCTGATCATTGTTTTGTTGGGAACGAGCTTTTTTAGGATTGGAAATTGCTTTTCACAATCCATTTCAAAATCATGTTTTTGCATTGACTTTTGGCTCCTAAAGGACGGATTGGTATTATTCGTGAACTATAAGTATTATATATCATATAATAGTTTATGTCAATAGTTGCTGGTAATTACTAAATTTAGTACAATGATTAAATAAATTATGAAAAAAATTTTAGTATTTGGCACATTTGACGGCCTGCACGAAGGGCATAAAAATTTCTTCAAACAAGCAAAGGAATTTGGTGAACATTTGGTTGTGGTAGTGGGGAGGGATTCTACGATTGTAAAAACCAAAGGTAGACCGCCAAAATTTAATGAAAAAGAACGATTAAAAGCCGTGCAAGAAGCCCTGCATATAGATGAGGCGCACCTCGGAAACGAGGGAAACGATCCCTATAAAGTTATTGAAGAAATAAAACCTGACATTATTTGCTTGGGATATGACCAGACCCATTTTACTGACAAACTTGAGGTAAAACTAAAAGAAATGGGGTTGAGCGTAGAAATTAAAAGATTAAAAGCGTATCAACCTCAAAAATATCATTCTTCAATTTTAAATAAGTAAATAAACTATTCGTTTATTCGTACGAATAATGGAATATGAATACCAGGAATTTAGTTAAAATCTTCAAAGCGGTGGGAAATGAAAGGAGGTTTTTAATTTTGAAAAACCTGTTTCGCACTAAGGAATTAAGCGTGGGCCAAATTAGCGAATTAATCAATCTTTCGTTTAAAAGCACATCTTATCATTTATCAGTTTTAAGTAATATGGATTTAGTAGAATCAAGACAGGTGAGTCTGAATAAATTTTACTCTATAAATCATGTAAAGTTTCCTAAGCAGTTTATTAAATTTTTCGTAAATTAAACTATTCGCTTATTAGTACGAATAAACGAATAGTTTAAAAGTATAATTATAAAGTAAAAATATGTTGGATATAAATAAAATTAGAAATAATAAGGAAGAAATTAAAAAATCTTTACTGAAAAGGTTAAAAGAAAGCGATTTTAATTTAGATGAAATTATCGCTTTGGATGATCAAAGAAAAAATCTTTTAACAAAAGTACAATCTTTGAAAGCGGAAAGAAATAAAAATTCTAAAATCCCGATAACATCGAGGACTCTCGATGGCAAAGCCATCGGAGCAAAACCCACGCCCGAAATCATAGAAAAAATGAAGGCACTGGGAAATGAAATCAAGAATTTAGATAGCCAAATTAGCCAAATTGAACAAATGCTAAAAAAAGAATTATCAGCACTGCCAAATATGGTTTCTGATGAAGTGGTTGCCGGCGGGAAAGAAAATAATAAAGTCTTAAAGCAATTTGATAGAAAACCAAAATTTAAATTTGCGCCAAAAGACCATATTAAATTGTCAAAGGATTTGGATATCATTGATTATGAAAGAGGAGTTAAAATGTCGGGTTCTGGTTTCTGGGTTTATAAAGGCGATGGTGCCATCTTAGAATGGGCACTTTTGAATTATTTTATTGATTTTCATAGAAAAAATAACTATACATTTTTAATTCCACCATTTTTACTTACAGAAGAATCAGCGTACACTTCAGGTCATCTTCCTAAATTTAAAGATGATTTGTATTGGACGCAAGATAAACTATGCTTGAATGCCACTTCAGAAATGATGTTATTGAATTATCACAGAGATGAAGTCTTAAATCAAAAAAATTTACCTCTTAAATATTTTGCCTATTCAACGTGTTTTCGCAGAGAAGCAGGCGGATATAGGGCAGAAGAAAAGGGAATGATAAGAGGTCATCAATTTAACAAAATAGAAATGTTTCATTTTACTTTGCCTGAAAAATCTTGGCAGGCATTTGAAGAATTACGTAAAAATGCCGAAATGTTAGTTAAAAATCTTGGTTTGCATTTTCAGTCTGTTCAGTTAGCAGCAGAGGATATGAGTTTGGCAATGGTAAAAACAATAGACATTGAGGTTTGGATACCGAGCATGAATATTTACAAAGAAGTGAGCAGTATATCAAACTCTTTAGATTATCAAGCAAGGCGGGGGGATATAAAATACAGGAATAATAAAACAGAAAAAAATGAATTTGTGCACACTTTAAACGGATCTGGATTAGCTACAAGCCGTTTAATTCCTGCTATTTTAGAACAATTTCAGCAAAAAGATGGAAGTGTGAAAATTCCAAAAGTTCTTCAAAAATACACTGGATTTTCCCGCATAGCGGGATCCCGTTCGCGGGAAAAGTTATTAAGGATACAGAAATGACAGAAAAGAAAGTTTTGGTTAAAAATATTGAAATAAATTACAAAATTTTTGGAGAAGGGAAGCCGTTTTTAATTTTGCATGGGTGGAGGTCAAGTTCTGACAGGTGGGGGAAAATGTGTGAATTATTGGCAGAAAATGGAATTAAGGTGATTATTCCCGATTTGCCTGGATTTGGGCAAAGCCAAGAGCCAGAAAAACCTTGGAGCCTTGATAATTATGTTGAATTTGTTTATGAATTTTCTAATATAGTACCTGAATTAAAAAAGGGATTTTATTTATTAGGTCACTCTTTTGGGGGAAGTTTAGCTGTAAAATTTACCATAAAATACAACCAAAAAGTTGAAAAATTATTTTTAGTTTCAGCATCTTGCTTAAGAAAGATAACTTTAAAGAAAAAAGTTTTATATAAAATTTCAAAAGTAGTTAAATTATTTTCTTTTTTGCCTTATTATGATTTATTTAGAAAAGCTTTTTATAAATTTATTTTTAGAAAAAGCGATTATCCTTATGTTGAGGGCATAATGAAAGAAACATATTTAAAAGTTATTTCAGATGATTTGTCCCATAAATTATCTTTCATAAAAGTTCCGACAATTATTGTATGGGGCGACAAAGATAACCTTACCCCAGTAGAGAATGCTTATTTTATTAACAAAAAAATAGAAAATTCAAAATTAGTAATTATAGAAGGGGCTGGACATAATTTAAATAAAATTCCTGAAGTTTTATCTGAAAAAATATTAGAAAATCTTTAGCGACACTAATTACTAATCGCACACTAATATACTAATACGTATTCGTGTCATTCGGGTGTCATTAGTATATTAGGGTCGCTTTATTACATAAGTTTTTTATGTTTAGAATAATACAAATTTTAGGTTTTTTTTGGCTTATAAGGACATTTAAAATTGTTCTTTTTTGGATTTATCTTTGGCAGATTAAAGAATACCATATGGGACGCCTCTTGGACCATTTTGAGACCCACAAAGGCAAAAGGTTAATTTTTGGGCCAATGCCTACAATTAAAATTTTTATATTAATTCTGTTTTTTACAGGCTTCTTTCCCATAGCTTTTTATACTCTATTATTGGTTTACATTATAGAATTTTTAAATTTTATTATAAGTATTTTAAGAAAAAATCTTAAAAAACCAGTATTAACGCCAAAAGCCATTTTTTTAACTTTAGTTTCAATTGCTACAGTTATTTTATACTTATTTATTATATACAACTATGTTGAGGAAAGTTTTTGGTTTGCTTTTTACCTGATATTTTTTGATATCTTGGCCCCAATATTCATTTCTTTTATTGTTTTATTTTTCCAGCCATTTTTTGTTTTTATCAGGAATAGAATTATAAAAAAAGCAAAGGAAAAAATAGAAAAATTCAAAAATCTTACTGTCATAGGAATTACTGGCAGTTATGGAAAAACATCTACCAAAGAATTTTTACATGTAATTCTTTCTAAAAAATTTAATGTTTTGGCGACAAAAGATCACCAGAATTCAGAAATAGGTATATCTCAATGTATTTTAGATAATTTAAAAGAGGATCACCAAGTTTTTATTGTTGAAATGGGCTCTTATAACAAAGGTGGAATAAGTTTATTGTGCGACATTGTAAAGCCAAAAATAGGCATTGTAACTGGAGTTAATGAACAGCACTTGGCCCTTTTTGGTTCATTAGAGAATCTTCTTTCAGCTGAGGGAGGATGGGAATTAGTTAAATGCTTGCCGCAGGACGGTTTAATTGTTTTAAACGGGGATAACAAATACTGCTTAGACCTTTATAAAAAAATAAAAATTAAAAAGAAAATTTATACTATAAATAGGGATAAAATATATTCTGATATTTGGACAGAGGACGTGGTTATAGAAAAAAGCTTTATATCTTTTATTGTTGAGTCTGGTGAAAAAGAAATGGCTCATTTTAGTTTAAATGTTTTAGGCAAACAGAATGTGCAAAATATATTAGGCGCTATACTTGTTGCAAAAGAATTTGGTATGAATTTTGAAGAAATATCTGATGCCTGTAAAAATATAAAACAAGATCAGGCTGGTATTACTTTGCAAAATGGAATACATGGCATTAATATTATAGATTCATCTTATTCTTCAAATCCAGATGGTGTTATAGCAGATTTGGATTATCTCAATATTTTTTCCCAGAAAAAAGTTGTTGTAATGCCTTGTTTAATTGAGTTGGGTCCCAAATCAACAGAAATACATTATAAAATAGGTAAAAAAATATCAGAAATCTGTGATTTTGCAATTATTACTACCAAGGATAGGTTTGAAGATTTAAAAAAAGGAGCTATAGAAAATGGATTTTTCGAAGATAAAATTGTATTTTCCGATAATCCAAAAGATATTTTTGCGATGATAACAACTTTTTGCAAAGAAGGCGATGCGGTGTTATTAGAGGGAAGAATTCCGAACGAATTAATTAAATTATTAAGCAAATAAAAAAGCTTAGTCCTAGTGAACTAAGCTATTAGGATATTATTTTGGAAGTACTAACTTAAGATTTTTTTTCAGTTCCGTCAATTCTTGTTCGGCTTTTAATCCGATGTTGGTTGAAGGAGGTAGTTCATTTGTTTTTACTTCTCCCCCAAATTCCTCCTTAAGGGCATCCTTAAGTTTGACCCCACAAAGTATAATACCAATTTTGGATTTAAACTGATGATAAGGCAAGTTTTTTAGCCCATCAATGAATTTTAACACTTCCTGAGCATCAGCCAAAGTTGCCACTATTTTTCTCCTTAAGTTAATGTACAGATAAATTCATACATGCTTCATACGCGCTTTGATTATAAATAAATAATAAAAGTTTGTCAATATGTTAAATCAATATAAGCCGATTTCTATTTCTTTATCCCCAAATGTTCAAAAAGATGATGTAGCTTTGGTCTTAAAATTGCTTTTTCAGCCATGGAAATGGAAAAGAGGCAACACTATAAAAGAATTAGAAAATAACTTTAAAAAATATCTGGGCGTAAAATACGCCTTCTCTTTTAATAGCGGCAGGTCAAGTTTATTTGCAATTTTAAAGGCGTTAAATTTAACAGAGGGAAGCGAAGTTTTACTGCAGGCATTTACTTGTAATGCCGTGCCAAACCCTATTTTATGGGCTGGTTTAAGTCCTATGTATGTTGATTGCGATAAAGATTTTAATATTGACATAGAGGAATTTAAAAAGAAAATAAACTATTCTCTTATTCGTACGAATAAGAGAATAGTTTTAATTGTACAACATACGTTTGGATTGCCAGCTAATATGAATGAAATAATGCAACTGGCAACAGAAAATAATATTATAGTTATTGAGGATTGTGCACATGCGCTTGGTGCCAAATATAATAATCGCTATGTAGGTACATTTGGAGACGCGGCATTTTTCAGTTTTTCGAGGGACAAAGTTATATCTTGTGTTTATGGTGGAATGGCTGTTACAAACAATGACGGAATCGGTAAAAAATTAGAAATGTTACAAAAACAATTTGGTCAGCCATCATATTTTTGGATAAAACAGCAATTATTGCATCCAATTTTATTGCATTTTTTTATTTTGCCTTTGTATAATTTCTTGGATTTGGGAAAAATATTTTTAATTTTATCCCAATGGTTTCATGTTTTATCAAAAGCAGTAAGTTGGCAAGAGAAAAGGGGATTAAAACCAGAATATTTTCCAAAAGCTTTACCAAATGCGTTGGCTGTAATGGCGCTTAATCAATTTAGTAAATTAGAGAAGTTTAATGCTCATAGAAAAGAAATTGCAGAATTTTATTATAAAGAACTGCAAAACACTGCATTTGACTTACCAAATAAAGATGGCAATATTTTTTTACGTTTTTCACTAAAACATCCAAGAGCTCATGAAATTATTTATGATGCTTGGCATAAAGAAAATATATTGCTGGGCGATTGGTATACAACAGTTATTGCGCCAGATGACACAAAATTAGATGAAATGAAGTATAAAATGAATGATTGTCCAAACGCTGAAAATTTAGCCAAAAAAACGCTAAATTTACCTACTCATATTAATGTTTCAATGGAAGACGCCAAAAGAATAGCTAATTTTTTAAAGAAATTTTTGTAAAAAAAGAGCCGCTATAGTGTTTCCAACACGACAAGCGGCCTACGATCGATTTTACCTAATTCACCATTTGTTAAGCGTGAGATACTCATAATTTCCGGAATCAATCGAGAGACAGAAATCATTGTATCTCTGTAAACTAGGTAGGCCTGTACGTAACGAGTAAATTCTCCAAGAACATACGCTCGCCAATCAGGTAATTTACATCTTAGCATCAGCATATAATATTGTCAATAGTTTTATGGAAATAAAAGAAATTACGAATAAAACGGAATGGGAGAAATTTCTGCAAAACTGCACAGAAAAAACTTTCTTGCAGTCTTGGAATTGGGGAGAATTTCAGCAGTCCTTGGGTTACAAAATATGGCGTTTTGGAATATATGAAAACAGTATACTAATTTCTGTTGCATTGGTAATTAAACACACGGCGAAAAGAGGATCTTTTTTATTAGTGCCGCATGGACCAGTTGTAGAAAATACAAAATATAAAATTCAAAATTCAAAGTTATTAGTCGTGTTGACAGAAAAATTAAAGGAATTGGCAAAAACAGAAAAAGTGGATTTTATAAGGATAAGCCCTATTTGGGAGAGATTAGGTGAAAGTGAAAAACTTTTTAAAGATTTGGGATTTAGATTAAGGCCATTGCATACTCATCCGGAATCAAGCTGGAAGTTAAACATCGAAAAATCTGAAGACGAACTTTTTGGCAATATGAGAAAAACCACAAGGTATTTAATCCGCCAGGCAGAGAATAATAAAGATATAGAGATTTTCCAAAGCAAAGATATAAACAACATAGAAATTTTTAACCAAATGCATATAAAAGTATCAAACCGCCAAAAATTTATTCCATTTTCTTTAAACTATTTTAAAAAAGAATTCCTGTCGTTTTCACAAGATTCTCAAATCGCGCTTTTTTTTGCCAAATATCAAGGGAAAATTGTCGGGGCATCGTATGGAATATTTTGGTCTGGGATGGCTTTTTATCACCACGCAGCCCTTTTGCCGGAGTATAGAAAAATTCCTGTTTCATATCTTTTACAATGGGAAGCAATAAAAGAAGCCAAAAAAAGAGGGTGCAAAATATATGACTTTTGGGGATACTCCGACCCTAGAAAATACCCTAAACATCCTTATTCCGGCCCTACATTATTTAAAATGGGCTTTGGCGGATATTGCCAAGAGTATGTCAAAACGCAGGATCTTATTATAACTAAAAAGTATTGGGTAAACTATTTGATTGAAAAAATAAGGAAATTAAAAAGAGGCCTTTAAATTAAAAATTTTAAAAAATGACATACAGGCGCAAACATATAAACCCCAAAATAAAGGGATTAAAAGCTAAAAAAATAATTATTAAAAGACCTATATTCTGGATTTTATTGGCATTTATATTATTTTTTTCTGCTTTAAATTTTTTACTGTTTTTCCCGGGATTGCAGGTTTTAAAAATCAACATATCTGGCAACGAAAAAGTACAAAGTAAGGACATAGAAAATATGGCCTGGGATGACATTAATACAAAAATAATTGCAATCGGCGGTTTCCAAATTTCAACTAAAAGTATTTTTATCGCCGATGTAAAAAAAATAACCGATGACATGATGAACAAATTTCCTGATATTGAAAGCATTGAATTGCAAAAAAAAATGCCTCAGGATATAAACTTAGTAATAAAGGAAAGAAAAGCATATGCGGCCCTATGCCAACTTTATTTACAAAATGCCAACGAACAAAATAATATTGATAAATGTTTCCTTGTGGATGGAAATGGAATAGTTTTTGAAAAATTGGAAAGTATACCGCAAAATACGATTATTATAACGCAAGTGCCCGATAATAATCATATTTTAATCGGTAAAAATGCGATTCCCAAAAATGAAATTGATATGATTTCTAAAATACAAAAAAGCTTGAAAAATAATTTCCAGATAGGGATTAAGGAAGTGTCAATTTCTAATACGATGATATTTACAACCGATGAGAACTGGCAGATTTATTTTGACAAAAATTCAGATATTGACATGCAGATCATTAAAATGAATGTCCTGTTAAAAGATGAAATCCCAGTAAATATCAGGAAAAATCTCCAATATATATATTTGCAGTACAAAGACAGGGCGTACTACAAGTAAGATAAAGTAAAATAATAAAATGTACCAAAGGAAAAGGGAATCTGTTGAGGTTTTTATATCGCTTTTTGTTTTAAGCTATATTATCGTCAATTGGAATAATATTTCATGGGTTTTTAATTACAAAGAAGTGTCTGGATTAATTTATGATTTTTTTAATCCTTACCAAGACGGGAATCTTGCAGTAAATAATGATGATAAAACGTTGGTTATTAATGAAAGTTATTCCTTATCAATACCAATTATTAAGTTATCGACTCCGGTAATAATAGGAGAAAATACAGATAAAGAAACATTGGCAAGAGACTTAGATGCAGGGGCAGTGTATTATCCAGGATCTGTTTTTCCTGGAGAAAAAGGACAAATTTTAATTTTAGGCCATTCGGCGCCTCCAAACTGGCCGCACGTAAAGCATGATTGGGTCTTCAGTAATATTGAAAAACTCAATTTTGGGGATGAAATTATACTTAACTTTAAAAATAAGGAATACAATTACATAGTCAGGGATAAACGGATAATAGAGCAAGGTCAGGACATCGCCTTTATAGAATTATCTAAAACAAATAATGTATTGACCCTTATTAGTTGTTGGCCCCCTGGGAAAAACTATCAAAGAATTGCAATAACCGCAGAGTTAAAAGAAATTGACAAAAATATATAATATACTAAGATAACAATAGTTCATTGCTAACAGTAGCTGACAGGGAGTTGGTAGATTGTTCTCATGATGAGAAGTTTACTGACTTAATGTTGCCAGGGTTCCGTATAGTGCACTATTCGGACGGCGGGGGGCGGGCCCCCTTCTGGCTTTTGAGTCAGAAACATGAAGACCGTACCGCGGTGCGATCGGACCTGTCAGCTTTTTAAAACAAAGCCGACTGAAAATCTCTTAGTTTTATGCCTTTCTTAACTAGGAGAACCTTTCAGTCGGCTCTTTTTTATTTTTTAAAATTATTATTTTCTCCCCTCAAAAGCCGATTCTAATGTTTCATCATCGGCATATTCAAGTTCGCCTCCAACTGGCAACCCTTTTGCCAGATGAGTTATTTTAAGTTCAGGCATCTGGGAAATTTCTTTTAATTCTCTTTCAATCAAAATAGAAGTTGATATGCCTTCCGGAGTAGGATTTGTTGCTATAATCAATTCTGTAAAGTTAGCCAAAGGCATACCGAATTTTTGAGGATTTTTTACCCTTTCTTTTAATTCATTTATTTTTAGACTACTGGTGTCATTTTTTTTAAAATATAAAATACTGTTTCCCAAAACAAAATAAAGACCGTTATATTTTTTTGTATTTTCAATTGAAAATAAATCGCTTTCTTTTTCTACTACGCATAGTAATTGTCTGTTTCTTGAAGGATTTTTACAAATAAAACATAGATTTTCCTTATCTTCGTCTGCATTAACAGGTTCGTATGGATTAAAGCAAAATATACAAAATCTTATTTTGTTTTTTAATTCCTGTATTGATTTTATTAAATCATCAATTTCTTGGTTTTGCATTTTTAAGAGGTAGAAAACAAAGCGGCCGGCGGTTCTGGAGCCTATTGTGGGGAATTTAGCAAATAAATCAGTAAGTTTTTTTATCGTATCTGGCATCTAAGCTAATAATATTAAGATGCTTCAATTTCTGAAGCATAATCTCCTTGTTCTAGGTTTCTAAAGCTGACTCTTTGTTCGTCAAAAAATAATTTTATGGCTCCTGTCGGACCATTTCTATGTTTTGAAACTATGATTTCAGCAATGTTTTTTTCCAGTGAATTTTCATCATACTTGTCTGCCCTGTAAATAAATAAAACAACATCGGCGTCCTGTTCAATGGCTCCAGATTCCCGCAGGTCAGAAAGCATCGGGCGGTGTGGGGTTCTTTGTTCAACCGCGCGCGATAATTGTGATAAAACTAATATGGGAATATTTAGCTCTTTCGCAAGAGATTTCAATGCTCTTGAATTTTCTGTGACCTGCTGGATAGGAGTTGCGTATTTATTGGTGGAATCCATTAATTGCAGATAATCTATGATAATTAATCCCAATCCCTTATCTGTTTGAAGGCGCCTGGCCATTGCCCTTACCTGTAAAATATTGGCAGTTCCAATATCGTTAATATAAATCGGCGCTTCAGATAAGCTGCCCATTGCGCTTTGGAGTCTTGAAAAATCATTATCTCCCTGGCCGTCTTGAAGTTTGCCGGTTCTTAACCGCCAAGAATCAATATTTGCATGGCTGGCAAGAAGCCTTTCAACCAATTGGTCTTTTGACATTTCCAAACTAAAAATTCCCACCGGTAAATTTTCAAAAACAGCCACGTGGCGCGCAATATCCAAAGCCATCGAAGATTTTCCCATTGATGGTCTAGCGGCTAAAATAACTAAGTCCGACCTTTGAAGACCGGCCAACTTATTATCAAGCTGGCGGAACCCAGTAGGTATTCCGCGGTAAAGCGCTGTATGTTTTGAAAGATGGTCTATTCTTTCAAAAGTTTCTGGCAAAAGATCTTTAATTGGGATAAATGCCTGGGTTAGAGATTTCTGGCCTATGCTAAACACCCTTTTTTCAGCTCTATCCAATAACACATCAACATCTTGCGCCTCATTAAAAGCATCCAATCCTATTTCGTGTGATGCTTCAATTAAATCCCTTAAAACTTTTTTTTCACTTACAATTTTTGCGTAATTTACAACATGGGTTGCAGTTGGCACTGAATTGATTAAAGAAGTTAAATATGAGCTTCCGCCAATTCCGTCTAATTGTCCTTTTTCCCTTAATCTGGTTGAAACAGAAATAATATCTATGGGCTCCATTTTTTCAGAAATGTCTATCATTGCTTGAAAAATTTCCTTGTGTATGTTTTTATAAAAGTCTTCAGCATTTATAAAATCAGACACTTTAATAATCGCATTTTTGTCTAACATCAAACAACCCAGCAAGCTTTGTTCAGCTTCTATATTCTGCGGCGGTTTTTTCTCCGGCATTTCGTTTGACATATATCTTTGTATATCAAAAAGCGCAATTGACAACAAGTATTGACATCATTTTTATATATGATATAGTGTCTTCATAAGTTGACCAGGAAGTTTTTGGCTTGCTTTGTGAAGCTATTCTGCTAAACAAGCATCCGATATTTGCCATAGTATAGAGTGACTCTAAAATTACATCTCTCGGCGGCGGGTCACCAAGTGGCTAACTTGTATTTGTGGACGCACAAATAAAGTCTACCTGTCAACAAAAACCCAAAGAAAAAAGGAATTTTTCTTTGGGTTTTTTTATTTTATATAAATACTTTATATTTTCTTCAAAACCGTTTCGTCTTTAGTATCGTCTACCGAAAATCCGTATTTTTCTATTTTTGAGCGGCGGAATATAATTTCCTTTACCGCCGCGAAACCCCTTCACCAATTTTATGAATGCTTTTTAATTTTATCCAGATGACAGCCGAAGGCGCTTCGCCCTCAAACATCGTACTACCAACCAACAACGATGAAATTGGTGTGGGGCTACTTCCTTCTCAACGCAGCCCCATCTTTAGTATCTTCAATTAAATATCCGTACTTCTCAATCTCTTGGCGGATTTCATCAGCTTTTTGCCATTCCGAATTTTTTCTGTATTTTTCCCTGACTTTTAATAATTCTTTAACTTCGCTTGGCACATTTGACTGTTTTAATCCTTTAAAATCAATGATATCAAAAATTTTATTTATTCCCTCAAAAAATTTATATATATCACTGGCATCTTTTTTACCTACAATATTTTTATCCAGCAATTTATTCGTTTCTTTTATAAATTCAAAAATAACAGCAAAGGCTTTTGGAGTATTAAAATCGTCGTTTAAATTATTATAAAAATCTTTATTTAAAGATTTTATTTTCAACTTTAATTTGTTTTCAGATTTTAAGCTTTTAATCTGTTTTAATTTTCTTAAAAATTCTTCAATTTTTTCCAAAGACATTTTTACTTCTATTATTGCGCCCTCTGAATAGTCAATCGGCGAGTGCCACAGGTTTTTGGCAATCCAAAATCTTAAATGCCTGTATGGATGCCTTTTTAAAAAATCATCAACACCAATGGAATTGTTTAATGACTTTGACATTTTTTGCCCTTCTAAAGTTAAAAATCCTGTATGCATCCAGTATTTTGCCAAAGGTTTTTTACCGGATATTGCCTCCATTTGGCTGATTTCCGCTTCATGATGGGGGAAAATTAAATCTCTAGCTCCGCCATGTATGTCATATTGCGGCCCGAAAAACTTTTCTGTAATTGCAGTATCTTCAATGTGCCACCCTGGTCTGCCTTTCCCAAAGGGGCTCGGCCAGCTTGGCTCTCCCTCAATTGAAAATTTCCACAAACAAAAGTCGCCCCTGTTTTTTTTATTCCTGCTGTAATCTATGCGAGAAATGCCGTCTTCCGCCTGTAAAATGGTTCTGCCTGAAAGCTTTCCATAATTTTTAAATTTTGAAATATCGTAATAAATTCCATCGTCCAATTTATAGGCATAACCTTTATCCTTTAATTTTTTTACTTGTTTGATTATTTCTTTTATATAGCTTGTGGCCTTAGCATATTTTTTAACACTAGTAATTCCTAATGCTTTCATATTTTTTAGATGTTCTTTTGCAAAGGTATTTGCCAGATCTTTTGGTAAAACTCCTTTTTCGCGCGAACGTGCGATAATTTTATCATCTATATCTGTTATATTTTGCAAGTAAAAAACATTAAAACCTAAATACTTTAAGTATTTTACAAAACAATCAAAAATAATATAAGTTCTAGCGTGGCCAATATGAGAAAAGTCATAAACTGTAGGCCCGCAAACAAACAGATTAATTTTTTTGCCTTTTTTGGGTTTTAATATTTCTTTTCTTTTAGAAAAAGTGTTATAAATTTTCACCCCGTTAGAGGTTTGTTTTTTTGTGATTCCCCCCGAGGTTCTCTGACCTCTAACGGGGTTTATTTTACTGCTGAACATAATATGAGTTTAGTTGAATATTCTTTTTAATTTCTAAAATTTTGAAAAAAATGCTTATTATTATAAAAACAATTGAAAGCCAAAGGATATATATGAATAATATATAAGGAGTTTCAGGCCAGAATAATAATATTGCCGCAAATACAATAGATTGCAAAACCATTTTAATTTTACCAAAGATGTTTGATTGAATGAAAATATTTTTACCATAAGCATAAGTTGATATTAAAACATTGATAATTTCCAGTAAAATTAAAAAAAGAAATAACCATCTATGCAAATTAAACAAGCTGTAAATAGCAATGGGAATAATTAAAATTCTATCGGCTATGGGGTCAAGCATTGCACCAACTTTCGTTTCTTCTTTAAAAGCCCTGGCAACTGATCCGTCTAAAAGGTCTGTCAAAGCTCCTATACAAAAAAGCAATATAATTAATATTCCGTTAGTATTTTTATAATAAAATAAAAGAATAAATAAAAGTATGCCGATAATAATTCTTATAATTGTTAGATGATTTGGTAAGATTTTACGTGGCCAATATGGTTTAATTAAAATAAAAAGAGCTTTGTCTCTTAAATTGTCCATTTTTTCTAAAAATAATTTTAAGTTATATAAAAAACTTTTCATATCAATTAGTACATTCTAACAGAGTTTAAGCGAATTGTTAAGTATTGTTATTAGTAAAAAAATATTTTATGATGACCTAATGAAAATTATTGATATTATTTTTGCGTTAACCTTTGGCAGAGTCATAGGTTTTTTAATAGGAGACTTTTTAAGAGAATGGGATATTAACATAGGATTTTATTGGACTTTAGTTATTTGGCTTATTTTGCCAATAATTTCGTTGGTTTGCCTTTGGCTGGCTTTCCTAATTGGCAAAAAATTATTATTTGTTTTTCAAGGCGCTAAATTTTTTCTTGTTGGAGCTGTTGCAACTGTGGTAGATTTGAAAATTTTTGAATTTTTATTTTGGACCAGAGCACTATTTTTTATGAAAAATAGTGCTCGGCCGAGCACCTTTATAGGTGCTCTGGTTTTTATCTTTTTAATTTTAGGAAATCCAATAATTGCAAAAAGCATTTCTTTCATTGTTTCCACATTTTTAAAATATTGGGGCAACAAATATTGGGCATTCCAAAAACACGAAAAAGAGAATATGCACAAAGAAATTGTTCAATTTTTTATTATAACATTTGTAGGTTTGTTAATTGATGTCTCTTTTTTCTATTACTTTACAAAGATAATGGGTCCGCAGTTTACAATTCCAATCGGAGTATGGTTAAAATTAAGCGTTATTTTTGCTGCTCTTGCTGCAGCTTTGTGGAATTTTTTAGGCTACAAATTTTTAGTTTTTAAGAAATAAATTTAAGATATGGATAATTTAGTTTTATATAGAAAATACAGGCCTCAGAATTTCTCTGAAATCATAGGGCAAGAACATATTGTCCAAACTTTGACCAACTCTATAAATTCAAATTCAATATCGCATGCTTATTTATTTTCTGGGTCAAGAGGGTCTGGCAAAACAACAATTGCTAGAATTTTTGCCAAAGCTGTAAACTGCGAAAGCAAGGGTAATTTTAAACCTTGTGATAAGTGTGCTTCGTGCATTGAAATTGTGTCTTCAAAATCAATGGATTTAATAGAAATTGATGCAGCCAGCCACACAGGAGTTGACGATGTCAGAGATTTAATAGATGGAATTAAATTTGCACCAATAAAATCTAAATACAAAATTTTTATAATTGACGAGTGTCACCAATTAAGTAAATCCGCCTCAAATGCATTATTAAAAACATTGGAAGAGCCGCCTGGCCACGCAATATTTATTTTGGCAACCACAGAAGCCCATAAAATGATTCCCACAATTGTCTCAAGATGCCAAAGATTTGATTTTAGAAGATTACAAGTCCCAGAAATTATAAAAAAATTAGAATTTATATCCAAAAAAGAAAATATTTTGTTTGAGCCATCAGCTTTATCTTTAATTGCCTTAAATGCCCGCGGTTCTTTTCGCGATGCAGAGTCATTATTAGACAAATGTATAAGTTTTTCAGGGAAAACGAATTTAATAAAAACAGAAGAAATAAAAGAATTATTGGGAATTGTTGAAGTTAGCCAAATATCGCAATTTATTGATTATATTTTGTCAAAGAGTACTAAAGAAGCAATTTTATATTTAAATTCTTTAGTTGAAACAGGCGTTGACCTCCAGGAATTTACCAAAACATTGATATTTTATTTAAGGCAATCATTATTGTTAAAAATAAATCCTGATTTGTTAAATATTCAAACTTCTGGCTTGTCTGAAGAAGAAATTGAAAAAATGAAAGCACAAACAGCAAAACTTACAGAAAAAGATATTCAAAAAATGCTGGAATTATTTATTGAAGCAGAAAACAAAATGAAATATGCTATAATTTTACAACTTCCATTAGAACTTGCCGTAATTGACATAACCTATTCACCCGATTAAATAATTTTGCATGGCAAAATTAAAATCTAAAAGATTTTATTTAACCGGGTAAAGAATCGTAAAAAAAATTCTTAAATTTATTATACGACAAATTAGTATAAATATTGATTAAAAAGAGAGAAATGATAGTATAAAAATACCTTGCGTGATCGTCTAACTTGCCCCGCCAAATTATGCCATATGTATATGTTATAGAAAATAAGAATAAAAAACATTATGTGGGCATTACCTCTCTGAATCCTTTTGAAAGATTAATTAGGCATAATAAGGGAAATGTTTACTCAACGAAAATTGGAAAACCTTGGGTAATTATATATACAGAAAGTTTTAACAATATTAAAGAGGCGAGAGAAAGAGAAAAACAAATAAAAAGCTGGAAAGGAGGTAATGCCTTTAAAAGTTTTCTTTCCAAAGTTGCGGGATCGTCTAATGGTAGGACGGCAGCCTTTGGAGCTGCCTATCTTGGTTCGAATCCAAGTCCCGCAGCTTTGGAAAGAAATAAAAACAATAATTTGGCGGGGTGAAGTAGGACAGCAGCCTTTGGAGCTGCCTATCTTGGTTTGAATCCAAGTCCCGTAGCTATCAATTTTTCCGAATAAAATTGCACAAAACTTAACTCACAGGTATCGGATGTTAGAACTTTTCTTAAAAATATGAAAATAACCATTTGCGGTAGTATGGCTTTTGCCAACGTTCTTGATTATAAAGGAGGTAAACAAGATTGGATTAAAGCAGGCTTACCACTCGTAAAATCCTAAAATTTAAATTACTATTATTATAACTAGTGCATTTTTCTGTTTTTTTGGATGATGCCCTATGATTAATGTGCTAATTTTTTTGCCATCTATTTAAAAAATATTAGTAAATAGAAATAAATAGATTAAAAATTATGAATATGAAAATTTTTATCGCATCCGACCATAGGGGATATTATCTAAAAGAGAAAATTAAAAAATGGTTTTCAGAGTGGCACTATCACTATGAGGATTTTGGAGCTTTTAAATTAAATTCCAAAGATGATTATCCAGATTTTATTTCTCAAGTTGCAAAAAAGGTTTCAAAAGACCCGCAAAATTCTAAAGGAATTGTATTGGGTGCTTCCGGTCAGGGCGAGGCGATCTTAGCTAATAAATACAAAGGGGTGAGAGCTGTAGTATATTATGGTGGCCCAGAAGATATTATTAGACTGTCCCGAGAACATAATAATGCCAACGTCCTTTCTTTGGGCGCCTCTTTTCTGAAAGAGAAAAATGCTAAAGAAGCAGTCAGGCTTTGGTTAAAAACTAATTTTAGCAAAAACGCAAGGCATGTGCGCCGGCTTAATAAAATAAAAAAGATTGAAGGAAAATGAAACAAATTATTCCAGCCATCTTAACGCAAGATATTGCAGACTTGCAAAGTAAGCTTAAAAAAATACAAGGATTAACCGATTGGGTTCAAATTGATATTATGGATGGCAAATTTGTAAATAATACTTCAATTACTTTGGAAAATATCTCGCATATTAAGCTTATCGATAATTTTTCTATAGAGGCCCATTTAATGGTATTGAATCCAGAAACGTATTTTTTGCAATGTCAAAAGGGTAACGTAAAAAGAGTCAGCTTTCATGTTGAAGCAGGAAACATAAAAAATATATTATCTGAAGCAAAAAAGTTTAATTTTCAAAAAGGTTTAGCTTTAAATCCGGAAACACCGATAAAAGAAATTATACCACATATGGATGAAATAGATTTCGTTGTTTTAATGTCGGTGAATCCGGGACTTCAGGGACAAAAATTTATTTCTCAGACATTAGGTAAAATTCAGGAATTAAAACAAATAGCGCCTCAATTAGAAATTGAAGTTGATGGCGGAATTAATCTTGATAATATCAAAATGATTAGTGATGCAGGTGCTAATTATTTGGTGGTGGGAAGCGGTTTATTTGAAGGAGAAAATATAAAAAAGCGCTTTAAAGATTTACAATCAAAAATAAAATAATTATGTCTAAATTACCACACTTAAAAACACCGTCAATTTTTGTGATTTTGGGAACCATGGGAGATTTAGAGTAAATTCTAAAAAAATCCAAGTTACACCGGAAAAATTTTATTAGTGTTAAGAAATCAATTTGGGGGACACTGGCTCAAGTAAATTTAAAATATAATATATAAAAAATACAAGAGTTAACCGTTTCATACATATATGAATATGAAAAAGAAAACGGAAAAAAATATATTTCCAGTCTCCCGAGCGCAAATTGAATATTTAGTTAAGAAGTATTCCAAAGAACATAATGTATCTCCTCAAGAAATTTTTAGTATAATGTCGGAGTTTGTAAAGGGATTTGAATTTTTGCGCCAATATAAAAAAGCAGTAAGTATTTATGGTTCGGCTCGCTCTGGATTTAAAAGTAATATTTATAAAGAGGCTTGTGTTTTATCTTATCATCTTGCAAAAGATGGGTTTGCCATTATTACCGGTGGGGGACCAGGAGTTATGGAAGCTGCTAATAATGGCGCATATGAAGCAAAAGGCAAGTCGGTGGGAATTAACATAAAACTGAGACATAAGCAAAGGATAAATAAATATGTAACCGAATCAAGAGAATTCCAACACTTTTATGTAAGGAAGACAATGCTTTCTTTTGCTTCTAAAATCTATATTTTCTTCCCCGGTGGATTTGGAACGCTGGACGAACTTTTTGAGATGATTATGCTGGTGCAAACGGAAAAACTTCCGCGAATTCCCATTATTCTTGTAGATAAAAATTACTGGAGTCCTCTTGTGAGTTGGATTGAAGAATATCTTTTTAAAAAAAATCACGCCGTTGATAAGAAGGATTTACAAATTTATTATTTGGTAGATAGTGCCGATGAAGCGTATCAATTAATTAAAAAACTCATAAAAGTAAAAAAGGTACCATCGTAAAACCGCATAACTTAAAAACAAAACTGGCATGAAAACCAAGACTACTAATGCATTAACAGTCTTGGTTGCGTAAAATTCCAGAGATATATTTCTAGAGTTTTTGTTTGTGGTATAATGAAAAATGAATTTAAAATATATATAATATAATTAATCGTGCGGTCGATATGAAAATTTATTATTTTCATATCTTCCTTACTCATAATTATGAAAAATCCTATAAAAATTATTCGCATAGGGCTTTCATTAGTATTTTTAGCGAACGGTCTCGCTGCACTTTTTGCTCCAAAGGAATTCAAAGATTTACTTGAAGCGTCTTTTATATCGCATTGGCTTCCGTTATCAATCCCTGTATTTTTATTGATTATAAGTATTAATGATTTATCACTTGCTTTATTGATTCTATTTAATAAATATCAAAAATATATTTTGGTTTGGGCCATGCTTTGGCTCATCGGAGTTATGATAACAATACAAGATATATTTGGAATTTTGCAGCACATCGGATTTTTTTCAATGGCCCTAGCATTATGGATTAGTACCTATGGCAGGAATGATTATAGTTAAAAACAATCAAAATCTATGGTTTGAAGCATTAGTTGACAAGCCTAAAAAAACTGACAAATATTTTTTAATAAATTTTTTCACAATTCTCATATTTCATTGATTATGCCTTTTGAGCATTAATATGATTTTGGGCATATTCAAATGTACCGCCTACTTTTTTTCCGGGATTAAAAATATTTAAAGGGTCAAAAATATGCTTTGTTCTAACAAATAAATCATACACTTTGTCTCCGTACATTTGACGCAAAAAAGGAGTGCGGATAATACCGTCATTGTGCTCTGAAGTAATCGTTCCGCCAAATTTTATAATCAGGTCATAAACCTCCTTTGAGAGATTTTTAATAATTTCTTTTGATTTTGGATTAGTAAGATCCATGAGGGGAATAATATGAAAATTGCCGTCGCCTACATGTCCCGCAATAGTATACAATAACTTATAGCGGCTTAAAATTTCATAGAGTTTGGGAAGAAGTTCGGGTAAGTATTCAACCCTCACGGAAAAGTCATCAATAAAGGGAGCTGTGCGAAGACCGCGCACATGCTTTCGTAACAAATTAAAACTTTCTCTTCTTATTATCCAAAATTCTTCAGTCTCCTCATCGCTTTGGGTAACCCTCATTTTAATTTTATTTCCCATGCTCTTTTGCAACGCCTCTTTGGCATTCTCTGCAAGTTGCTTTGCTTCCTCTTTGCTATCCGCGCTGAACTCTGCCAGCAAAACTAATTTTGGAATTCCGCCGGTAATAATCATCCAGAATTCAGGAAATGTTTTTAACATAATTTTCATAATATTGGACTTAATTTGGTGAAGAATTTCCGGAAAAAACTTGATAGCAAGTTTAAACGTGTTATCATCATACGTCTCAAAGCTCTCGGGATTAAAGGGTAAAATAATGCTGCTTAACTTTGAAAGCAAGGATAAATCTTTGATAAATATAACAAGCAACTTCGAAGCTTTTTTAGTATGGACCAATTTTATTTTTGCTTTGGTCATAAGTCCCAATGTTCCCTGTGCGCCAACGATGAGTTTTGCCATATCAAAAGTTTTTGCTTCTTTATCATAGACATTCCAAAGGTAGTATCCCGCTGAATTTTTGGTCACATTTGGCTTGGCTTGTTTGATAATGTCATAGTTGTCATTGATTAAATTGAACATCTGTTTATATATTTGCCCTTCAAAATTTTCAAGAGATATTTTTTTTTGCAATTCGTCTTCGGTGATTTTTGAAAATTCATATTCGTTTCCGTCGGCCAATACCATAGTTACCGATTCAACGTACCGCTCGGTTTTGCCATAGCGCAGGGTTTTTTCTCCTCCCGAGTTATTATTAACAATGCCTCCCATGGCGCAAATCTCCCGCGAAGCCGGATAACTGGGCAAAATAAGATTTTTTGTTAAGGTTTGTTTTTCAAAATCTCGGTAGTACATACCAGGTTCTACAATGGCCCAGTCGTCTCCCAATTCCAGCAAGTGGTTAAAATATTTGGTAAATTCTACGACAATGCTTTCGGTGAGCGGTCCACCAGTCATATCCGTTCCGGCCGAGCGCGCTGTAAGTGAAATGTCCCGCCCTTTCTTTTTTTCTTCTGACACAAACAAAATTAACTTTTTAATATCCTCCACGTTTTTGGGAAATACCACCAGCGCCGGTTTTATAAAAAAAAGACTCGCATCGGTTGAGTATTTGAGGATTGTTTCGGGGGATTCGTCCATATCACCATCCAATTGTAAATTTTTAATTTCTTCAGATAACATATGTTTAATTATTAATTTTTCTTTAATTATATAGAAATAATGACGGAGTGTCTATAATCAATTTAGCTTTGACAAATAATTATTTATCGTGTAGTATTGTCGTAGCGTTTCTTCAATAAAGTTTTCTCTAAGGGAGTACGCAGATGACCCAGCAAGAGTCCGATCAAATTCTTAACGAGACCACGCCGTTGGCTTGATTAAAATTACCATCGAGGGGGTGGGGACTATGAAAGTTGAAGCTATCGGCGAACCACTTCGTCTGCTCGCTTCACAGGTCGCTTGTTTTAAAAGCGGCCAAATAATGATTTCAGGCGTCAATAATAATCCGTGGCTGCTTGTTAACTACGACAAAGACGCGGGCGAGCTGATCGTCAAGAAAAAGGTTGCCTAACTATTCGGCGACAAGGGTGATTTTATAGGGCCTGTTTCAAAGCAATTTGAAGCAGGTCTTTTTATTTAACTTTTGAGAGATTTGTATATCCTTTTTCTTTTTAGTATAATAAGCTAAATTCTAAGCACTAAACTCTAAATTCTAAAACGATTTGGAATTTAAGAAATTTGAATTTTGAATTTACTTAGGATTTAGAATTTTGGATTTAGGATTTCTTTTGTGAAACAAAAGCTATGGATATTGACCCAGCGAAAAATAATAAAAAATTAAGAGAAATGGCCAACACGATGCGCCAGGATTTAATTTCCATGCTTTTAAAGGCTGGCTCGGGGCATACGGCCGGCCCTTTGGGAATGGCCGATATTTTTACGGCGTTTTATTTTCATATTTTAAATCACGATCCTAAAAATCCTTTTTGGGAAGAACGCGACCGTTTAATTTTATCCAATGGACACATTTGCCCGATTCGCTACGTGGCAATGGCCCATGCCGGTTATTTTCCAATTAAAGAACTTGATACCCTAAGAAAATTCGGCACAAGGTTGCAGGGGCATCCAGAGCGCGAAAAACTGCCGGGAGTGGAAACTACTTCTGGGCCTTTGGGGTCTGGCTTGGGGCAAGCAAGTGGCATTGCTTTGGCGGCTATGATGGATAAGAAAAAATTCAGGGTGTATTGCTTAATGTCTGATGGCGAGCAGGATGCGGGAAATACCTGGGAGTCAGCGATGTTCGCCGGAAAAAACAAATTGCACAACCTTACCGCGGTCATAGACCGAAATAATATCCAAATTACCGGCATGACCGAAGACATAATGCCTTTAGAATCATTGCGCGCTAAATATGAAGCCTTTAACTGGCATGTGATTGAAGCCGATGGCAATAATATCCAGCAATTCATTGATGCCATGGGGCAGGCAAAAGCAATCTTTGAAAAACCAACGGTGATTATTGCCCATACTATTCCTGGAAAGGGAATTAAAGAAATTGAGTTTGATTATCGTTGGCATGGGTCGCCTCCCGGCCAAGGACCAGAAGATGTATGGCCAAAAGATAAACAAGGCGAAGAGATGCTAAAAGAATTACGAACCTTAAATGGTAAAATAAAATCCGAACATGAGTAATCTAAATAAGTATTTAGTAAAAGATATTTTTAATACCAAAGCATTGGCTATGGTGCCTACTCGTGATGGTTATGGCAAGGGCCTTTTGAAAGCCGGTGAAAAAGACCAGCGCGTTGTGGTATTGTGCGCTGATTTAGCGGAGTCTACACGGTCACACTGGTTTAAAGAAAAATATCCAGAGCGCTTTATTGAACTTGGAGTTGCCGAGCAAAACATGGCCACAGTTGCCGCCGGTATGGCCAACTACGGCAAAATTCCGTTTATTTCTTCATATGCTACTTTTAGCCCGGGAAGAAATAATGAGCAGATAAGAACCACCATATCTTTAAATAATCTTCCGGTAAAAATAGCCGGAGCCCATGCGGGCGTTTCTGTCGGACCCGATGGAGCAACTCATCAAGCGCTGGAAGACATGGCTTTAATGAGAGTCCAGCCAAATATGGTTGTGATTTCGCCTTGCGATGCCATTGAAGCCGAAAAAGCCACGGTTGCCGCCGCTTTTAATGGAAAGCCAACGTATATAAGGTTGGGCAGGGAGAAGTCTCCGGTTTTTACCACTGAACAAATGCCCTTTGAAATTGGCAAAGCGGAAATATTGCGAGGAGGAAAAGATGTTACTATTATTGCTTGTGGGCCGTTGGTATATGAAGCTTTACTTGCCGCTGAAAAATTACAAAAAGAGGGGATTGACGTTGAGGTCATCAATAACCACACCATAAAACCGCTGGATAAGAAAACAATTTTAGCTTCGGTCAAAAAAACCGGTGCCGTAATAACAGTTGAAGAGCATCAAATTATGGGTGGTATGGGAAGCGCAGTAGCTGAATTACTGGCGCAAAACCTACCAGTGCCAATTGAATTTATCGGAATGAAAGACCAGTTTGGCCAATCCGGAACCCCTGACGAACTCCTCAATTTTTTTGGCCTGACTCATCCGCACATTGTGAAAGCAGCAAAAAAGGTGATGAGAAGGAAATAAATTTATGCTAAAACAAATTTTAGTATTATTGGGAGTTATTATTGTGACGATTATTATTGTTTCCTGCGGATTTTTTGCGTATCAATATTTTATTAAACCCCAAACTCCAATAACTCTGCCTGAGCAGACAGGCAATGTCCAAAATTCAAATACCCAAACCGCCGATTGGAAAACGTATAAGAATAATAAATATGGATTTGAAATAAAATATCCAAATAATTGGTACCAACAAGGAGGTGTAAGTGATTTGGGGTATGTGTGGTTTTGTAAAATGGGTGAAGATTGTTCAGTCGGAGGATTCATAATAGTGGTTAAAGAAAACACCCCTAAGCCTAGAGGCGGAGAATCTCATTATTTGGGAAAGAATCCCTCTAGTAATGTCAATTATTATATTGTTGACTATCTTAATTCTGTAAATGATAGGATTGTATTTAACCAGATTCTTTCCACTTTTAAATTTACAGATAAAACACCATCCTTGACTCAAAGCATCGGTCAGTCTTTATCGATAGAGAGCATATTGCCTAACTCTGGGCCAGTGGGAACAGAAGTAACTATTACAGGAAAAAACTTCTTAAACATAACTTCTCTTTCTTTTAAGGAGAGGGAAGCAAAGTCTATTATTTTAGATTCTATAGTAGATAAAGATCAGATGATTGTAGTAAATGATAATAAAATTACTTTCAAAATTCCTTTATGGGGATGTCCCAATACTCCAGAACCATGCATGCCTGATAAGCATCCCATAATTCCGGGCATTTATCAGATAACCGCATACTCGCTTGGTTCTACCACTAACACAAACAATACTATAGATTTTACAATTATCGCCACTAAATAAATTAATCTGATAAGAATATCGCGGATATTAAACTAATTCTTTGAAATTAAAAAAAATAATTATGAACAAATTTGATGTTATTTCAATCGGGGATACGACGCCCGATGTTTTTTTGGAGTTGGATAATAGGTTTCAAAAAGGAGGTAAAAATGGTATAATTACTTTGAATTACGAAATGCTTTCAGTGGATTTGCACCAAATTTCAGAACGAAAATGTGATAGAATTTTTTATTGCAGCCAGAGGCTACGTGAAAAAATTATGGCACATTTGCAGTTGAAATTTGGTGCAAAGACCTGAAACTTGCCTCTTAATTGGGCATTTCGTGATTCAAAGTAACTGGAATATGAAAACAGCAAAAAAACCTATTATGAAGTTCCGCCAGACCCTTTTTTGGGATGTTAATCCTAAAAATATCGATGTCAAAAAGAACGCCCAATATATCATTGAACGGGTGGCTGATTTTGGTGATGATAAAGAAGCCCGATGGGTGTTGGATTTTTATGATAAAAGAATGTTAAAAAAAGTTATTGCTAAATCAAGGTCTTTAATGCCCGAAACAAAAAATTTATGGACACTGATTCTGAAAAAATAAATTCTGTAAAAAGTGATTCCCAGATTTGGCATCTTAAAACCCTTCCGCCAAATACAAAAAAAGCGCTTGATTTTTTATCTTTGCAAGGTTGGTTAAAAGACTCGCCTTGGTATTTGGCCGGTGGAACTGCTTTAGCGCTTTCTGCAGGACACAGAAAATCTGTTGATCTGGATTTTTTTAATGAATTGTCGGATTTTAATCTAGAAGAGTTTTTAGAAAATTTTAAAGGGAATACCAGTTGGAAGCCCTATATTAATAAAAAGAATACGATTTACGGAGAACTATTTGATTCAAAGGTAAGTTTTATTGCCTATCCGTTTTTTGTGCCAAAACAAGAATATTTGCACTATGGATCAATAAAAGTATTGGCTCCAAAAGATATCGGAGTTATGAAAATTGTGGCCATATCTCAACGCGGGAAAAAGCGTGATTTTTTTGACCTTTTTTGGTGCGCTCACCATGTTGAGCCTTTGGAAAATATCATTTTACGGCTTCGCGAGCAGTATCCTTCGGTGGCTCATAATTACCATCATATCTTAAAAGCATTGGTATATTTTAATGACGCAGAAGTAGATCCCGACCCAGAGATTTATTTTAAAACCAACTGGAAAGAAGTAAAAAAGTTTTTTACCAAAGAAGTGCCGACGATTGCAAAAAAAATAATAAAATAAAATAGGTAATTACGAATATATAAAAACATATGAAAAAATTTGATGTTATCGCAATCGGAGATACAATGTTTGATGTGTTTTCAGAATTGGAAGAAGCAAAAATCCAGTGCGACGCAAATAACGAACATTGCTTGATTTGTATTTCTTGGGCAGATAAAGTGGCAGTAAAAAAACTAACTAAAATTCCAGCGGTGGGAAATTCTGCAAATGTGGCGGTAGGATGCGCGCGCCTTGGTTTAAAGTCGGCGCTTTATACTATTATAGGGAATGATGCTGATGGTAAGGAAAGCTTAAAATGCTTTAAAGAAGAAAAGGTGGCGTGTGACTATATAATTACTGATAAAAAAAGAGGCACCAATTATTCTACGGTGATAAATTATAAAGGAGAAAGAACTATTTTGGTTTACCATGAACCGCGAGATTACAATCTTCCCAAATTAGCCAAATCCGAATGGATTTATTTAAGTTCGCTGGGTGGAGGCCACCAAAAACTTCACCAACAGATTGCTGATTATATAAGCAAAACAGGCACTAAGCTCGGTTTTAATCCGGGCACCCATCAACTCAAAGATGGACTGGAGGGATTAAAACAACTTCTTAAAGTAACGACGGTTTTTTTTGTTAATAAAGAGGAAGCTGAACGACTGATTGGAAAAGATGAAGATGTAAAAGCGCTTTTGCAATTATTGCACAATGAAGGCGCTAAAATTGTAGTTATTACAGATGGGTCAAAAGGTTCATATAGTTTTGACGGCAATGATTTTTATTTTCAAGAAGTCCTTCATGTTCCAATTATAGAAATGACTGGCTGTGGCGACAGCTATTCAACTGGATTTATTTCGGCACTGCATTTGGGTAGGGACATTCCGGAAGCTATGAAATGGGGAACGGTAAATGCCGCCTCTGTATTGCAAAAAATCGGAGCCAGGGAAGGCCTTTTGCACCGGCAGGAACTCGAGGGTTTTATAAAAGGGACTTCTCAATTAGATTTTATAAAAGATAATTCTCAATTGCACGTAGAAAAAATTTAAAACTTTTTTACCCTGGCACGCTGGAAGTAATTAATGCGTAGGAATTATCCAGTCTCCGCAACAATTTATTGTGCGACATATTTAAAGATAATAAAATTATCGAATAAAAAAATAATATTAAATAGTAAAATGTATGTCACCATTTAATGAAAGTGGTTCTCCTACTGAAGCTCATCACGAATTTTCACATGCGATGGGAATTAATCATATTCAAGCAGAGGGACTGAATATTAAGGCGGCCACCATGGGATTGGTTCATAATGTTGAAGGTATTGCCTTGCAATTACTGCCTCTTGCCGGTCTTTATGCCGCATATAAATTAATGCGTCGTCCATACGAAAAGAAATCGAAGAGGTCTTAGTTTAATTTGCTAAGACATAAATTTCATGACAGATACTAAAAAATTAAAAGAATATATTGAAAATAAAATTGATTTATCAAATTTTACGGAATCAGAGAAAAACGAAATTATTGACGGCGTAGTCAAAAATATTTCAGTTGCAATAAGCATAGCAGTATTTGAAAACTTAAATGAAGAAGATAGAAAGGAATTTCTAAAATTATCTGAATTAAAAATAAACGCTAAAATGTTAAAATTTATTAACTTAAAAATAAAGGATTTAAAACTATTGGTCACCCAAACAACTGACAGAATTATAGATGAATTTAATGAATTGAGAAAAATTAACCCGTAAATAATCACTGGGATAAAATAATTGAAAATGTGTGGGGTGAAGTAAAAAAAATACTGATGAATATAACAAAAGAAAGGAGGTTAAGGTGAAATATCAATTGTGATTTTTTAATCTCGGTTCTGTAACAGAACTGTCAAAAGAAGTTAAAACTCCAATAAAAGGCAAGAGATGAAAATACGAATAATCGCAAAAAACTTCTTAACTTTATTTTAGTAATTTTTTTATTTTATAATTTTAATCATTGATAAAATAATTTTAAAAATTTACTTCGTTTAATTTTTTTGGTATATTTATAAAATATAACGTATTTTCAATCACTATAATTTTTATAAAAAAATATGCCAAAAAAAAATAAAAAAACAGTCTTAGTCCATCATAAGATAAAGCACGCTAAAAAAATAATAAAAGATATTAAAAAATCGATATTAGTCCAAAGGAAATTAAAAAAAAGACTACACAAAAAAATAAAGAAACTAACCAGACCTAAACAGAAACCTAGGTCTAGGCTAAAGCAAAAGCCGATTGGTTTGACAAGGTCAAATCAAAATCCAATAATTTCGCCAAAATCAGAGAACGGATGGGAAGCCTGGCAAACTTTTAATCCCGGCGTTGTTTTGCTTAACGGCAAAGTTCATTTTCTTTATAGGGCTATTGGTAATGACGGTATTTCGCGATTAGGTTATGCAGTTTCAAAAGATGGTTTCGCAATTGACGAACAGTTGTCTTATCCTGTTTATGAACACAAAACAAAAGAAAAAGGGCGGATATTTAATATTTATTCTTATTTTTCAGGCGGCAGCTTTGGCGGTTCTGAAGACCCTCGTCTTGTCCGTGTGGGAGAAGAAGATGTTTTATACATGATTTATACTGTTTGCAATGATGGATTGCGTGTTGGTTTAACTTCTATAAAAATTGATGATTTCTTAAATAAAAAATGGAAATGGCGCAAACCGGTTTTAATTTCACCGCCGGGCGAAGTTCATAAAAATTGGTTAATTTTTCCAGAAAAGATAAATGGTAAATATGCAATACTCCACAGCATTAAACCAGAGGTTCAAATAGAATATGTTGATAGTTTAGAATTTAATGATGATACTTATATTGAAAGTTTTCATGGCGGCCAACCAAGAAAAAAATACTGGGATAAATGGATAAGGGGCGTTGGAGCTCCGCCTATTAAAACTCACGATGGCTGGCTAATTTTTTATCATGCGATGGATAATGATTGGAGCAAGTATAAAGTTGGAGCAATGCTCCTTGACCTTAAAGATCCGACTAAAATATTATATCGTTCAAAAAAGCCTGTTTTAGAACCAAAAACACTTTATGAGAATAACGGTTTTAAGGGAGGTATTGTTTATGTTTCTGGAGCCTTGGTAAAGGATGGTAAACTTTTGGTTTACTATGGCGGCGCGGATAGTTGTGTTTGCGTGGCTTATGCGGATTTGGATGAATTTATTGAAGCGCTAAAAAAAGACGCTGAACCAAAAATTAAATTAAAAAATTTAAACAAAAAAAATGTTAATTGAGCGCTCTGAAAAAAATCCGATATTAAAGCCAAAAATAACTCATTCTTGGGAAACTGAAGCGGTTTTTAATGGTTGTCCTGTAAAAAAGGGAGGTAAAATTTATCTTCTTTATAGAGCCCTTTCTTCGCTTCATTACCATGCTATAGCTTTTACAAAATTATCAGTTTCTAACATTGGCATTGCCGAGAGTAAAGATGGCATTGATTTTCACAACCGTAAATGCCTTATTGCTCCAGAAGAATCGTGGGAACGGTTTGGTTGTGAAGATCCCCGGGTGACAAAACTTAATAATAAATATTATATTTTTTATACTGCTTTATCAAGTTACCCTTTTGGGGCTGAAGGAATTAAAGTAGCCTTGGCTATAAGCAAAGATTTAAAAACAATTCAAGAAAAGCATCCCATTACGCCCTTTAATGCTAAAGGTATGGCTCTTTTCCCGGAGAAGATAAATGGAAAAATGTGGGCTGTATTGACTGTTAATACTGATAGACCCCCATCAAAAATTTGCCTTGCGTTTTTTGAAAAAGAAAAAGATATTTGGTCGAGAAAAAATTGGCAAAAATGGTATAAAAATATTAAAAAAAATTCTTTAGATTTACAGCGCAGACCCCAAGATTTTGTTGAAGTTGGCGCTCCTCCCATAAAAACGAAGTATGGTTGGCTTTTAATTTATTCCTATATTAGTAATTATTTTTCACCTAAGCCACTTTTTGGCATTGAAGCGGTTTTACTTGATTTAAAAAATCCTTTTAAGGTTATTGCTAAAACGAAGACATCGCTTTTAACACCGGAGGAATATTATGAGCGAATCGGTTTGGTGCCCAATGTTATTTTTCCTTCCGGAGCTCTTATTAAGAAAAATTTAATTTATCTTTATTATGGCGCAGCCGATATTACTTGCTGCTTGGTTTTTATAGATGCCAAGGTTTTATTAGAAAAACTTTTAAAAGTAAATAAATCAATTAAGTTTATACGTGCAAAAGAAAATCCGATTATTAGTTCTATTCCAGAACATACTTTTGAGTCAAAAGCCACTTTTAATCCTGGAGCAATTTACCTAAATGGTAAGGTACATATTATTTATCGGGCAATGTCGGAAAATAATACTTCCGTATTAGGTTATGCGACAAGTAAAGATGGTATTAATATTGATTATCGCTCTGCTGAGCCGATTTATATCCCTCGAGAATCCTTTGAAAAAAAAATAGAGTCAAATAATAATTCAGGTTGTGAAGATCCACGGCTCACTAAAATCGGAGATAAGATTTATATGCTTTATACCGCTTTTGATGGTAAAAATTTGCCTCGTGTTGCTTTGACATGGATAAAAAAGAATGATTTTTTAAATCAAAAATGGAATTTTGCAAAACCCGTCTTAATATCCTCGCCAAATGAAGATGACAAAGATGCTTGTCTTTTTCCAGAAAAAATTAATGGAAATTATTTTATTATTCATCGCAGCGGCAATGACATTGATTCGGCTTTTAGTCCAACTTTGGATTTTGATGGCAAAGCCTGGATTGAAGAATATCGCTGGATTGCTCCACGAAGTGGAATGTGGGACAGTAAAAAAGTCGGCATTGCCTCGCCTCCAATAAAAACTAAAGCAGGCTGGATTCTCTTTTATCACGGCATTTCACAAGAAGATAATTTTTACCGAGTAGGAGTAATTCTGCTTGACATTAAAGATCCAACAAAAATAATCGCTCGTTCAGATGAGCCAGTTTTTGAACCAGAAGCTATCTATGAAAAAGAAGGATTAACATCAAATGTTGTTTTTCCTTGTGGAGCGGTTCTTTTGGGAAATAAATTTTTCATTTATTACGGTGGAGGAGACAAAGTAGTAGGAGTGGCAACTATTGGCTTAAAAGAATTGCTTTGGCATCTTAAGTTTTGTAAATGTTAAAAAATTACGATTTAAAGATAATTATGGAAAAATTAAATGAAATTTTTCCCAACAAAGGAAAAAATTTAATAATTGAGGTAACAGGTAAAAAATTTGCTAGATATCCTATAAAAACAAAATTAATTACTCCCGAAGACAAAGACATATCATCAATTGTCCAAGATAGTGTTAAAAAATATCTTGAGCCAAGAGACATAATTTTTATAAGCGAGAAAGTTGTTGCTATAGCTCAAGGGAGGTCTTATCCTATAAAAGAAATTAAAGCCGGCAAGTTGGCAAAATTTTTATCACGTTTTGTAACCAAAACACCTATTGGTATTGGGTTGGGGTCACCCGAAACAATGCAGTTGGCAATTGAAGAGGTAGGTATCATCAAAATTATGGTGGCCGCTTTATGCGGTTTTTTAGGTAAATTATTTGGCATAAGAGGATTATTTTATATTGTAACAGGTGATAAAGCCAGATCAATTGACGGCGCCGTTCCTTATGCAATACCGCCCTATAATAATTACGTTTCAAAAGGTCCTATTAAGGCAGATGAAGTTGCACAAAAAACCAGAGCACTTATTTTAAGTAAAATAAGTGCTCGACTGAGCACTCAAAATTTGAGTGCTCCAGTTTCAGAAAAAATAGATATCGGAGTTGCCATTGTTGATGCTAATGATTTTGGGGTAAATGTTTTGGGAATCAGTAAGGGGGTAGACAAAAAATTAGTTGCTAAAATTATAAAAGATAATCCTTTGGGGCAAACAGATGAACAAACTCCAATAGGAATTATTAGGCAAATTCACCCGGTCAAATAAATTCTTTTTAGGGTCGCGAGAATTATCCGCGAAGCGGAAATTCCCGACCTAGAATTTAACTTTTAAAAAGAATTTTCTTTTTAAAAGTTATTTGATCGGGTAAATAAAATATCATGAAAAAAGTAGCTGTTTTTGATATTGACGGAACGATTTTTCGGTCAAGTCTATTAATAGAAGTTACCGAAGGCCTTATTGAGGCAGGAATATTTTCAAAAAAGGTAAAAAGTATTTATGATAAATCATACCAAAATTGGCTTTCGCGCAGGGATTCTTACGAAAAATACATTGGAGACGTGGTCAAAGGATTTGAGCAAAATATAAAGGGTGTCTTACATAGTGATTTTATTAAAATTTCAAAAAAAGTTGTTGATTTACATCAAAATAAAGTTTATCGTTACACTAGAAAACTGGTTAAAGATTTAAAAAAGAAAAATTATTATCTTTTAGCTATTTCTAATTCTCCCAAGGAAATTTTAGATGAATTTTGCAAAAATTTTGGATTTGATAAAGTTTACGGTCGTGTGTATGAATTTGATAAAAACAAAAAACTTACAGGTAAAACATTGCATTTAGAATTAATTTCAGACAAAGCCAAAATTTTACAACGAGCTGTCCAAAAAGAAAATTTAACACTTATAGAATCTGTAGGAGTAGGAGATTCGGAAAGTGACATTGCATTTTTAAAATTAGTCAAAAAACCAATTTGTTTTAATCCCAATAATAAACTTTATAAATATGCTAAATCCGCCGGATGGGAAATAATTGTTGAAAGAAAAGATGTAATTTACAAAATAAAATAATAGACCTACTGATTAAAGGTTTCCGTAGTGAAATGTAACTATTTCTGATCGAAAATTTGATAGAATTTTGAGGTTTATACAGCGTATAAGCTGAAAAATTATAGTAAATTTGCAGCTGAAATAGTTACATTGGAATAGGAAAATCTTTAATCAGTAGGTCTAATTAACAAACTATGGAACTTAAAGGAAAAACCCCAGTAGTAGAGCAAGGCTCACTACGGGGTAAAACAATTATTTTAACGGGAGCTGCAAGAATTGGACAAAATATTGCAGAAGAATTAAAAAAACAAGGTGTAAACCTTGTGATAACTTATTTTAAATCTAAAGAAGAAGCCGGGCCTTTTGGATTTCCTGTGCAAGCAGACGTTTCAAAAAAAGAGGATGTGTATCGTGTAGTAAAAACTGCAAAAAACAAATTTGGAAGAATCGACGGATTAATACATATGGCAGCAATTTATGAAAAAACTGAATGGAATAAATTGGATGAAAATTATTGGGAAAAAAATATTAATGTTATTGCGAAAAGTTCATTTCTGTTTGGTAAAATAGCGGCAGATGAAATGCTCAAAAATAAAGGTAAAATAAAGGGTAAAATGATTTTCTTTTCTGATTGGTCTGTGCTTACACGGCCGTATAAAGATCATCTTCCATATAATACAGCAAAAGCGGCAATAGTAGGACTTGCCAAATCTTTTGCAAAAGAACTTGCGCCATATATTTTAGTAAATGCTATTGCTCCAGGCCCAATACTTAAACCACTCGATTTAACTGATAAAGAAAACAAAGAAGTTCTTTCGGGCACACTTTTGGGGCGTTGGGGAGGCGCAGAAGAAATTACAAAAGGAGTCTGTTATTTATTAAATGCAGATTTTGTTACAGGTACTGTGCTAACTATTGACGGCGGCAGAACTATTGCTTAAATTTTTTATTAAATTGATATTATTAGTATATGATAAATTTATTAATAAAATTATTCGTTGCGGCTTTTTTTATTAACCTATTATATGAATTACTTCACAGTATACTTTATAAAACCTGCCTTGAGGCGCCATTAAAAAAGTATATTTATTTAATTATCAAAGCGGCAGTTTTTGACGGGCTTGTAATATCGCTAATATATTTTATAACATATTTAATCTTTAATGGCCAAAATATTTTTGACAATTATTACCAATTAATTGTATTTTTGTTTTCATCACTAATTTTTGCCTATATTTGGGAAATATATTCTTTAAAAAAGGGAAAATGGGAATATTCAGATAAAATGCCAATAATTTTAGGCGCCGGCATAACTCCAGCTCTGCAATTAACCCTAACGGGATTTTTATCTCTTTACTTAATATTTAATTTATTTATATAATGATAATGCGTAAATATTATTAACTAAAAAATAAAATGGAAAACGAAAATAACTACGAAAAAAAATATAATTATGGTAAAATGCCGTTATGGAAATGGATATTAATTTATATTGTAATAGGTGGGGTCGTATACGGTCTTGTATATTATTTCTTTTTTTATAATAAAGGTGGATATAATTATAATGCGCCGCAAAATCAAAATATCTCTGAACCTATTTCCAATGCAAATCAAAATCAGCAAACAAATACTAATAACATTTATATGATTCAAAATATGAAAGTTGAAATATTAAAAGAGGGAAGTAAAAATGCTGCAAAAAGTGGAGACACAGTTACTGTCAACTATGTAGGCACTCTTGAAAATGGGACAAAATTTGATTCAAGCATTGACAGGGGAACTCCTTTTTCCTTTGTTTTGGGCCAAAATAGAGTCATACAGGGATGGGAACTTGGAGTTTTAGGAATGAAAATTGGCGAAAAAAGAAAATTAACAATTCCGCCAGAATTAGGTTATGGAGCAGCGGGAGCCGGCGGGGTAATACCTCCAAATGCAACCTTAATATTTGAAATTGACCTTTTGGGTATCAATCAATAATTTTTAATTTTGATTTTTGAATTTTAAATTTTCATGACTTCTCAGGCACTAATATTTACTCTTTCAGCCTTAGGAATTAGTGAAACCGTATATCTGATTAAAAAACGGGTGCTTTTGCAAAAACCAATCTGCATTATTGGAGAAAATTGTATTGCCGTATTGACAAGTAAATACAGTAAGATTTTTTTTGTTCAAAATGATATACTGGGATTATTGTTTTATATTATTTGTTCTTTGATTTCCGCCTTTTTGGTTATAGGCGTAGCTCCTTTGCTTTTTTGGGACATTATAATTAAAATATTAATAATATTTGGTTCACTTCTTTCAGTTTTTTTTACCTATCTTCAATTTCGTATTATTAAAGCATGGTGTTTTTGGTGTTTAATGTCGGCTTGTACTATTTGGCTAATGGGTATTATAATATTAGTTAGTAATTTATATTAATAGGATGAAGTCTTCATTTCATATTTTAAGAGTCGGACTGGCAATTACATTTATTTGGATTGGAGTATTAATTTTAAAGGATCCAGAATCTTGGATAGGTTATGTGCAACCTTGGGCAATTAAACTTTTACCAGCTCCGGCTAGTCAGATATTATTTATCACAGCAATATTGGATATTTTAATAGGCGTTTTATTTTTAATTGATTGGCTTACTTGGCTTGCCGCATTACTTGGAGCCCTGCATCTTGTTATAGTTCTTACGGTAAGCGGAATTACCGACATTACAGTGCGAGACATTGGACTTTTAACTGGTTGTCTTGCTATAATGATTGAGTCATTGCCTATAAATATTAAAAATAAATTCAACCTGGTTAAATAATTTCGCTAGGTCGGGAGTTTCTGCTTTAGAGATAACTCTCGCGACCCGAAAGCGAAATTAACGCTTCGCGTTATTTAACCGGTTAAATTTTTTAAAAATATAAAAATTTATGAACCCCGTTAAAAGTTTTTGGATAGACAAACGGGGTGTCGCAAATAATGCAGCTGTCAGAAGTTAATCATCTTGATTATATAAAGACAGACTTATAACGGGGTGAAAAAAATTATTATCACAATTATTGTCATTGCAATCGTATTAATAGGGAGCTATTTTCTATTTAAAGGAACTAGCCAAGCGCCAGTATTAGAACAATCAACTGCAACGCAACAATCAAATACGCCTTCTGAATCTAATATAACTCCAACTCCAAATCCTTCTTTGACCCCAACTCAAACCTCAACAAAAAATGAAGTAATTTACAATGATTCTGGTTATTTGCCAGCAACACTTACAATAAAAGTTGGAGAAACCGTCACCTTCAAAAATCAAAGCTCTAATGGAATGTGGACTGCGTCAGCAATGCATCCATCACATACTATTTATAGCGGCACTTCCTTAGATGAACATTGTCCAAATACAGCAAACACTTCTTTTGACGAGTGCACATCAGCTCAACCCGGAGAATCATGGTCATTTACATTTAATAAAAAGGGAACATGGGGCTACCATAACCACGTAAAAGCTATGCATTTTGGCAAAATTATCGTTGAATAAAAATTTTATTATAGACTAAAAAGCAAAAACCCTTTTAATGTTAAAGGGGTTTTTCTTTTGACATTATTAAATTTTTAGTGTATAATTACAGCTTAGATTTTAGGTGCTAGGTGTTAGATATTAGAATCTAACTACGTATTTAGTGCCCAAAATTTAACACCTAAAACCTAATATCCAACACCTATGAAAATAAGAAACATTGCAATAATTGCCCACGTTGATCATGGAAAAACCACCTTAGTGGACGCGCTTTTGCGTCAGTCAAAAACCCAAATGAAAAAAGAAATTGCCGCAGAGGATTTGATAATGGATAGCAACGAATTAGAAAAAGAAAGGGGAATTACAATTTTTTCCAAAAATGCGTCAGTCATTTATGGCGAGACAAAAATAAACATAATTGATACTCCGGGCCACGCTGATTTTGGCGGCGAAGTAGAAAGAGTTTTAAATATGGCTGATGGATGCCTGCTTTTAGTTGACGCTAAGGAGGGCCCTATGCCCCAAACAAGATTTGTTTTAAAAAAAGCTCTTGAAATGGGCCATAAAATTATCGTGGTAATTAATAAAATTGACAAACAGGGAGCAAGACCCCAATTTGCATTGGAAGCAACTCTTGAATTATTTTTAGAACTGGGGGCTGGAGACCACTCCTTGGATTTTCCTGTAATTTATGCATCTGGTCGCAATGGAAAAGCAGGAACCCAGCCAGATTTAGATAAGATGGAAAATATAACACCAATTTTTGAAGCTATCGAAAAACATATACCTTCGCCTATTGCAGATGCTAAAAAACCGCTGCAAATGCTGATAACATCAATAACTGCAGATAATTTTAAAGGCAAAATTGCCATTGGGAGAATTTATAATGGTTCAATTAAAGCGCACCAAGAGATAACCCATATAAACAGGCAGGGACAATCCAAAAAATATAAGTTAGTTTCATTAATGACTTTTGTGGGACTGGGTAAAATTGAAGTAAACCAAGTGCAGGCTGGAGACATTGCCGCAATTGCCGGAATACCCGATATAACAATCGGGGAAACAATTGCCGATGCTAATGAGGCCAAAGCATTGCCTTTAATTAGTATTGAAGAGCCAACTATAAAAATGACATTTATGGTTAATGATTCACCATTTGCTGGAAAAGAGGGGCAATTTTGCACATCAAGGCAAATAAGGGAAAGGTTATTTAAGGAGCTTGAAACGGATGTGGCCTTGCGTGTTGAGGAAACAGGAGCTAATTGGACAGTCTCTGGCCGAGGCGAATTGCATCTGGCAATTTTAATTGAACGGCTTCGCAGGGAAGGTTATGAATTTGCAGTTTCAAGACCGCAAGTCATTTTAAAGAAAATAGATGGCAAACTTTTAACTCCATATGAAAAAGTATTCATAGAATGCCCCGAACAATTTCAAGGCGCAATTATGCAAAAATTAGGGGGTAGGAAGGGAGAGGTAAAAGAAATGATAAACCATGGCAAAACCTCATTTTTAGAATTTATAATTCCAACAAAAGGATTATTTGGATATAGAAGTGAATTTCTAACAGACACAAAAGGGCTTGGAATAATGAATACTTCTTTTTTCCAATATATGCCCGACCCAGGAAACTGGAAGGAAAGGGAAAGGGGGTCTTTAGTGGCATCAGAATCAGGAGTGACAAATTTATACGGATTAAGAAATGTGCAGGACAGGGGAGTAATTTTTTTGGGACACGGCAGGCAAATATATGAAGGCCAGGTTGTGGGGCAAAATTCAAGAACAGAAGATATTAGAGTCAATGTTTGCAAAACAAAGCAGCTTTCAAATATGAGGTCTAAAGGGGAAGGAAGCGATGAACACTTTGATACACCAAAAACAATGACATTGGAAGATTTTTTGGAATATATTGGAGACGATGAATTAGTTGAAATAACACCAAAAAATGTCAGAATAAGAAAATTATATCTTACGGAAATAGAAGCAAAAAGAGCCGATAGACAGAATAAATAGAATATGTTAAACTTAAATAAAAAATGCAACAGTTCTTTTACAAGGGAGGTTGACCATGAACTTTCTGGCACGGTTATTTGGCGGACGACAAAAAACGGTAGATGACCGCGAACTCACCGAAGCATTTTTAGAATGGGAAAAAAGTATTATCATCCAAAAAAAAGAAATAGAAAGAATGGGTAACAAACCAATTAAAGAATCGCGCACTGAACGTTTAATTCGTTACAATAGGTCAACGAATTTGTCTCCTTTTGAAGGAGACAAAGATTCAATGGCGATGAGAAAATTTCTAGCAGAAAATAAAATTTTTCAGAAATAATGGAAGATTAAGATGAACCTTGACAATAAGGAGGAGTAGGCATAACTTGCTTTTTCCTCCCTTTTTTTATAAAAAAAGGTTATATGGAAGTTATAGTTATCACTTCCATATAATTCTGCACTCGGTCAAAGTAAATAACTTGCTAATCATGCATAATGCCACATACATATTAGACTCTTTGAGGCCATAGCCTCATGGCGTTTTACCACAAGATTCATTGTAAATATACCGGTGTCAAAGGATTTTTGACGGCATACGAAGATGGGTTAAGATATCGTATGCTTACAGA
>OBEQ011167587.1_pt1 | contig 48220 bp, 41 predicted proteins | sample 1670901 | NCBI WGS metagenome assembly OBEQ01 (sample SAMEA104232315, study PRJEB22302) | groundwater metagenome | biome: forest; feature: aquifer; material: groundwater | place: USA | collected 2011-08-07 | depth 5.4 m
GCTCAAGCAACTCTTCTTCTTGAAGCAGGATCGCAAGCGAATAGACCTCTTCGCCCGTACTGCATCCGGCGATCCAGATCTTAAGCGACGGATAGGTTTTGAGAAGTGGCATCACCTTTTCCCGGAGCGCGAGAAAATAGGTGGGATCACGAAACATCTCGGTCACGGGGATCGCGAGGGATTGAACCAGATCGTAGAAAGACGAAGAGTCCCCGAGGACTTTTTCTTGAAGCACCGAGAGCGTGCGGCACCCCATCCGATTCATCGCCTGAACCAATGTTCGCTTCATCGAAGTGGGCGAGTAATGCCTAAAATCGTAATCGTATTTGAGATTAATCGACTCCAGTAACGCTTTAAGTTCACTCTCAAATTCCGGGGTGAAAGTCTCTTCCATAAACCTTAATCCAGCCCCAATCTCGGCGCCCAAACTCGAATGACCGAGAAGAGCTGATGAAGATCAATCGGTTTGGCAAGATAATCATTGGCGCCCGCTTCCATGCAAAGCACTTGATCATTCTTTGTGGCTTTGGCTGTCACGGTGATGATGGGGAGTTTTGCAAACCGTTTTTGCTTTCTAATCTCACGAGTCGCCTGATAGCCGTCCATCTCGGGCATCATGATGTCCATGAGGACGAGATCCACGCGAGGAACCTCTTGCAGCTTTGCAAGCGCTTCCTTTCCGTTTCTTGCAACCTCGATGTTGGCGCCTTTTTGTTCCAAGGCCGCCGTCAGCGCAAAGATGTTTCTGGCGTCGTCATCGACAACGAGAATACTCCTGCCCTCGAAGACACCTTCGCGACTCCGCATGGTTTTTAGCATCTGCCGCCCTTCGGGCGAGAGTTGAGATTCGACGCTGTGGAGAAAAAGGCCGACTTCGTCAAGAAGCCGCTCCGGGGACCTGGCTCCTTTGATGATGATCGAGCGAGAATACTTCCTCAGCGCATCTTCTTCGTCCCGAGAAAGTGAACGCCCCGTATAAACGATGACAGGCGGGAATGAGGCCAGATCTTCTTGCTCAGTCATTTTCTTGAGGAGCTCTTCGCCTGACATATCTGGGAGTTTCAGATCGATGACCATGCAGTCATAGACGGTCTTTTTGAGAGCCTCGAGAGCTTCTCTCGCGAATGCCACAGCCGTGATCTCGATGTCGGGACTGGCGATGAGTTTGACGATACTTTCTCGTTGAAGATTGTTGTCCTCGACAATCAAGAGGCGCTTGATCTTCTGGGAGAGCTTGGATTCGATCTTGGCAAAAACAGTCTTGAGCTCGTCGCGTTTGGCGGGCTTGAGGGTGTATCCGATCGCCCCCATCTGAAGGGCCTTTTCCACATAGTCATGGACGGAGGCGATATGGACGGGGATGTGCCGGGTCGTCGGATTTTCTTTGAGCTGATCGAGAACCGTGAGCCCCGAATGATCGGGAAGCTTCATGTCGAGCAAGACCGCATCCGGAAGAAGGCTGAAAGCCAGTTCAAGCCCCTCTTCGGCGTCTTGCGCGACCACACACTTGTAGTGAAGCTCGTGGGCTAACTCCAAAAGAATCTGGGCAAACTGAGGCTCATCTTCGATCACCAGCAGTGTGCGCCCAGACGATCCAAGGTCGCCCCGATCATCTGAGAAAGGCGCGGGCTTGACTCGCTCCGCTCGTGGGGTGACCATCGCGGCGGTTGTTGATGACGATGAGTAGGCCTTCGGAGAGGCCGCCTCGATGCGGGACTCGTCATAGGTCTCGGGTAGGAGGAGTGTGAAGCGGCTGCCTTCACCGGGCACGCTCTCGACCTCAATGCTTCCGCCGAGAAGTCTGGCCAGATCTCGTGAGATTGAAAGCCCAAGGCCCGTGCCCCCGTATTTTCGGTTGGTCGTCCCATCGGCTTGACGAAACGCCTCGAAGATCACCTCTTGCTGGGCCTTTGCGACCCCGATGCCGGTGTCGATCACCGCGAGCGAAAGTCTTCCGTCCGAGCTCCGAGACACGTGAAGCGTAACCTGGCCTTTTTCCGTGAATTTAAACGCATTGGAGAGCAGGTTCTTGAGGATTTGCTCCAGTCGTTGACGATCCGTGAGCAACGTCTCGGACACACCGGGATCGATCTTGATTTGAAACTTGAGCTTCTTTTCTTTGGCCAGCGGATCGAAGCTCTTCTCAAGGATCGTAAAGACCTTGGGGAGAAATACGCTCTCGGGCCTGATCTCAAGCTTTCCGGCCTCCACTTTCGAAAGATCCAGGATGTCATTGATGAGATTCAGGAGGTCATTGCCTGCCGAGGAAATGGAATGTGCGTACTGGATCTGCTCCGGGGTCAAATTTCCGCCGACGTTGTCCGCGAGAAGCTTTGCCAAGATCAGCGAGCTGTTGAGAGGGGTCCGAAGTTCGTGGGACATATTGGCCAGGAATTCTGATTTGTACTGACTTGCTCTTTGAACTTCGTCGGACCTTTCTTCAAGAAGCGTTTGAGCTTTGTTGAGGGCTTCATTGTTTTCGTTTAAAATATCCCGTTGCTGTTCAAGCGCCTGGGTTTGCTCTTCAAGCTGCTCGTTGGTTTGCTCAAGCTCCGATTGCTGGCTTTTGAGTTCCGTCTGGGACTCCTGAAGCGTGCGAGATTGTTCCTCAAGCTCATCATTGGTGGCTTTCAACTCCCCTTGTTGAGCTTGAAGTTCCTCAGTCAGATTCTGGGATCTTTCGAGGAGCACTTGCTGCTTCCTCCGGCTGATCGAGGTGTTGATCGCAATTCCGATATTCTCGGACACGTGCTCCAGAAAGGTTTTTTGGTGCTCAGAAAAGGATTCGAAAGAAGCCAGATCAATCACCCCATTGACCTCTCCCTCATAAAAAACAGGCGCCAAGAGAAGCGACCGCGGGGTGGATTCCCCTAAATCCGAGCGGATTTTCCCGAAGTAATGCGAAGGAAGGTTTTCGAGAAGGATAGGGCGCTTTTCTAACGCGGCCTGGCCGACCAAACCCTCTCCCATGGCAATGACCTTCTCTTTATCGTCAAGTCTTGAGTAGGCATAACCGCTCACACGCTTGAGCGTCTTTTCCTCGGTCACGTAGTAAAAAGCGCCCATCTGCGCACTCAAAAATGGAGCCAGGTGACTCAGGACACTTTGTCCCAAGCGTGAAACATCCTGTTCGCCCCGCATCTTATCGGAGAGGGTGATTTGGCCTTCGCGGAGAAATTCGAGCTCACGCGCCTTTTCTCTGAGGGAGGCTTCGCCCTGCTTTCTTTCCGTAATGTCCCGTTCGGTTGTGGCGATTCCAGTGAGGTTTCCTTTGTCATTCGTGAGCTTCGTATTGGTCAGCCAGACATCGACGATCCTGCCGTCTTTAGTTTTTCGTTTTGTCTCCAGAGTCGGCACCAACTCTCCACGCTTAAGAGAGGAAAGGAATTCACGCGCTTCTTCTTGATATTCCTCGGGCACGGTATCTACGATATTCATGCGAAGCGCTTCAGCTTCTGAATAACCATACATGAGTTCAGCGCCCCGGTTCCATGCCAAGATGTTGCCGTCTAAATCCTGGAAGGTGATCGCGTCGTTGGAATCTTGAATAACAGTCGCCATCCGACGAAATTTTTCCAACGACCCCATTAGCTTAGCGACCGCTTTAGGGCGTTTTATTTTTTTATTCTGGGCCATTTTTCACTCTTCTTTCTATTTTTCAGCAAGACACCATTTCACGGCATATTGAATGAGTTCATGGGAATTTTTCAAATCGAGCTTGCCTTTGATATTGGCATAATGAGATTCGACCGTCTTCCCGCTCACATAGATCTCCTCCGCGATTTTTTGGGTGGAATATCCCTGGCCGACAAGTTGCAGAACCTCCAGTTCACGATCGGTTAACAACCCGGGAGAGGAGTCCTTGGACGTGCCGCCGCTGACGAACCTTCGCGCCAGCTTATCCCTCCATTTATCGGTCATGTAGAGATCGCCTCCCAAGACCTTGCGGATGGCGGTGACGACGTTGTCGGTTGCTTCTTGTTTTGTTAAATAACCTTTTGCCCCGGCCCGTAAGGCACGTTCCAGGTGAAGAGATTCGTCATACATCGAAATGATCAGCACCGATATTTTGGGATGCTTGGCCAAAATATTTTTGGTCAATTCGATTCCGCCGGTCCCAGGCAAGGAAATATCAACGATCGCCAAATCGGGCTTTATCTTCGCAATCCCCTGGAGCGCCTCCGTGGCCTCTGCAGCCTCCCCGGCAACGACTAAATCCTCTTCTTGATTGATAAGTCTGGCCAGACCCTCCCTGACAATCGGGTGATCATCGATGATGAATATCTTCGTCTTCATAGGTTTTCCTATACTCTATTTGCTCGGAAGAAGGAAATCTACGCAAGAAGGACGGAAAACACCATCGGGGGAAGCCTTATTTTCGCCTAAGGGTTTCCCCTAATAGTGCCCCCAGTAGGAATCGAACCTACATCCCAAGCTTCGGAGGCTCGTACACTATCCATTGTGCTATGGGGGCAAAAATCTCGTTTATCGTCCGGCGAAAATCGTATATCAGACTTGGAAATGCAACGGCAAATCGACTTATTCATCTTCGACCTCGACGGGACGCTGATCGACTCGAAGGAAGACATCGCCGCTTCGGTCAACCACACCCTGAAGGCGATCGGGCTTCGCTCCATTCCCGATGAACTGATTTATCAATATGTCGGAACCGGGGTCACCCCTCTCATCAAACGATCGATGGAGGCTGCGGGGGAAGGCCGGTTCAAAGAGGCGCTGGCGATCTTCCTCAAGCATTATGACGAGCATCTTCTCGACCGAACCGTTTTCTTTCCCGGCGTCCAAAAGATCCTGAAACATTTTTCCCAAAAAAAGAAGGTCGTCCTCACGAACAAACCGCAGGGATTCTCGGAAAAGATTTTGAAGGGGCTCAAGGCGGATCACTTTTTTGAAGAAATACTGGGGGGAGACACCCGCTTTCCCAAAAAACCGGATCCGGAGGCGGTCCGTTATCTCCTGGAAAAATTCCGGGCCGATCCCTCAAAAGCGGTGATGATCGGCGATAGCCGGGTCGATCGGGAGACGGGACAAAACGCGGGGATCCTGACCTGCGGAGTCACGTATGGTTTCCGGCCCCGCGAGGAACTGGAAGGGAGCGACTGCCTCATCACGCAGCCCGACGAACTCCTGAATTATTTTGAGTGAGTTGGCTTAAACCCTTATGATTGGCTTTAATCCAATCGATCGTATCCTTGAGCGTCATTCGTCCGCTCCGGGCGACAAACCCAAGCTCCTGTGCATATCGGGATCGCGTCCCCCAATAATGAGAGCCCATCTCAAAGACAACCCGATCGGGTAAAAGCGGATTTTTTAAAGAGAGCAGATCACCGATCCGGTTCCCCCAAGCAGCGAAGGTTTGTGCCACAACGGCGGGAACATGGAGTTTCGGGGCCGGAACACCGGAGATCTCGGCGATCATTCCGAAAAATTCGTCGATCGTGCATTGAGTTCCAGGCAGATGATAGACCGGCCGCGGATTCGGAATCACCATCGCCTGAAGGAAGGCCCGTACCGCGTCGCGAATGTCGACAAAATGCATTCCCCCCCGCACCACGAACGGCAGCTTGCCGGAGAGCACCCGAAGGATGAGGCTGGTCGCCCGATAACGGTGGTCTCCGGGACCGAGAAGCATCGGAGGACGAAGGATCACCAGTTCAACCCCCAATGTGGTCGCAAGTTCTCTCGCCTCTTTTTCGGCCTGGATCTTGGAATGATAGTAGGGCCACGAACCGACGACTGATTCGCAATAAGGGGACTCTTCATCGGCCCATTCCTCGGGGGAACGAAAACAACCGACGGTCCCTGAGGTGGAGACAAAGACAACGCGGCACCGATATTTCGCCCCGAGCCGAATCATATTCAAAAGACCTTCGACGTTGGTCCGAACCATCTCCTCGGGGTCCTTGCGACTGTGACGGATGACGGCGGCCAGGTGAAAGATCCCCTGCAACCCCTCGAGTCTGGGATCACTCATCCATTTTCCCGGTTGGAGGACCGAACCCTCCACCAATTCGACCGAGCCGAGGCGCCAGGTCCAATCCTGAGCCTCCCAGGAGTCCAAGCTCCGGGCGAGGGCGAAGGGACGGGCCTGGGAATTTTTGACCATCTCCTTGAGGAGATGGCGCCCGACAAATCCGGTCGCGCCGGTCACCAGATATCTCATGCGAGGCGGGTTCATCTGTCTCCCCCCACAACCCGTTCTTTCTCAACCAGGGACAGCGGCGGTCGAACGATCCCGACATCTTCTCCCCGTGAAATGGGGTCGAAGAGGGCGTGGAGAAGCCTGACACATGGTTCGACGGGCTCACCATGTCCATTCAAGCGGTAATCATTTTGCGCAATATGTCTCAACACCACCGGATCGTCTCGATAGAGGACCTTCGCCTCGTTATAAAAGAGATGGATCCATTGGTACCGCATCGTCTTCTCGACGAGCGATGGAATTTCCTGATCCCCGAGGGGACTCTCGATGACCTCCCCTCCCCTTTGAATAATCTCGCTTTTGAGTTGATCGAGGGTCATCGAAAGCTCCGGATTTTGTTTGAGAAAATTTTTGAGATGGTGCGTCGTCACCGCCGTCGCTTTTTGTAATTCACCGACGATCTCGCGAGAAGTTTTGAGGATATCAGTCTTGGAATCGATAAGGATCGGCGACCCGCAGCTTAAGTGGATCCTTCCGAGATCAATGCGTCCCAAGAGCGCCTGGGCGATCCAGAGGAGAAAGGAGCCGAGCCGCATCGGCGGCTTCGGCGCCCCCTGGAGCTCCCTGGCAAAGGCCGACTCTTCCGGCACCCGATCGTAGGTGATCGCAACCGGCAACACGGCGAAAGGCTCTCCGGTCGCTTGCAACCCTTTCAACATCCCCCGCCGAGGTTCCAAAAACTGCCGGGAACGGCTCCGAGTCCCTTCAATAAAGAACTCAAGCGCCTCCTGCCGCGCCACCAATCCGCGAATCCTCGCCGTGGTTTCCGGGTCTTCTTTTCCGAGGCCCCGTCTCACATAAAAGGCCTGGAGCTTTTGAAAAAGCCAACCGAGGATCGGGATGTGGGAAAACTCCACCGCCGCCGCGATGTGGGGAATTCGAATTCCCAGTTCCGGATGGGCGAAAAAGAGAAAAGAACAAAGGACAAAGTCCATATAGCTTCGGTGGGTCGGAACGATCGCGACCAATCCGCTTGGAGGGATTTTTGAGCGCGCCTCTTCGAACGCGGGACGGTCAAAGGTCACCTCGCCGACGAGTCGTCTCAAAACCTTTCTGGAAAAAGCGGCGACCATTCGCACGGCGAAATTGCCGTTCGGCTGGCCGAACGCCCAACGCAGGTCTCCCCCCTGATCCTTAGGATCTTTGCGTCCCGCCAGCACGACCATCCGATCATCCCGGCGAAAGAGATGCCGGTAAATCCCGCGACAGACCGTCTCAACGTATTTTTTCTTCTGAAACGCCGGAAAGAAAGAAGGATCGGAGATCGGAACCGAGGATCGAAAACGAAACGTCTGGAAGGTGAAATAAGGAAACGACTCGTTCAGCTTGTCGATCGTCTGGATCAGACGAACTGCCTGTCTCCTTTTTTTCTCCTGCCGCATCAGGCGATACCAAAGAGAGGTGAGCCCGATCGGAAGGCGGTGATAAAACGCGTCGTAGAGCCGGAAACGCCACCCCCGAGGCCCGACATAATAAAGCTTTGGGGATCGGGCGACCGGATGTTTTTGAAAAAACCCTTCGATCCCCTCGATCCATTCCCGATTGTTGCAGCTCTGCAGCGGACCCGCGACGGCATGACGAATAGGAACGCCCGATGCCACCTCCTGGGATCTTGCCGCCTCCACAATGATCGAGGCAACGACATCGCAAGGGACGACATCGAGAAGAGTCGGATAGTTCGCAATGACCGCCCGGAGGTATCCCCCCCCGATCATCGTGATAAAGCCGCTGATGGCGGCCGCGCTGTCGATCCATCCCGGGAATGGTTGAGCCCAGCAGGCCGAGATGATGCTGGGACGCACGATCGTCAAAGGGACCTTCCCACGATTCTCACACAGGAGATGTTCGACCAGACACTTCGTGGCGGTGTAGGTATTGGGCAATCCCATTTCTCGAAGAAGTTTCTTCTTTTGGATCTTCCCCGCCCGGATCTTTTTAAAAATCTTCTCGGCGGGGCGCGGCAAACGGACCCGTTCTTCCCGAATCGGAACCGCATTGCCGTTGTGAGGGGTCACGTAAGCGGTGGAGACACTGACCATCCTTTTCAACGCGCGGCAGGACTTGGCGAACTCGAGGGCATTCAAGGCGGTGGTGATATTCGCCTCGGCGGCGATCTCAAACGGGAGGTCGAACTCAACCGAGGCGGCGCAATGGATGACGTGGGTGACGGAGGATCGAAATCTCTCACGGTCTTCTTCCTTCATCCCGCATTGAGACTGCGTCAGCTCTCCAGAAACGACCTCGACCCCTTCCCACGACCCGGCGGGGAGGAGGGAAAAACAGGGGGAAGACCGAATCTCCTTTTCAAAACGAACCTGGGGAGAAGGTTCCCGTCGACTCGGTCGAATGAGAAGGACCACCTTCTCCAGGCCGATCTCGTCGCGACGACGAAGGAGTTCCTCGAGAACCACCTTTCCCAAAAACCCGGTCGCTCCTGTGAGAAAGATTTTCATTGATTGCCACAACCAAACACATTTTTTGGATCCAGCGCCTTCTTAGCATCTCGAATCCAGGTCAGCGCCGCCGGTGATTTGACCCGGGGGAGGAACCCCTGGCGGATCTTACCGATCCCGTGGTGATGCGAAAGAGAACCGCCCGAGCGAAGGATCTCGTCGCGGGCCGCCTCCTCCATCTCCGCATAAACCTGCGACGGATTTTCAACCCCTTTAAAATAAAATCCGAAATAAAAATAGACGCAAACCCCCGTCTCATAGACCTGGGTGACGCGACAACTGACAAACGGTTTACCGGGAAGCCTTCGCCTTTGATGTTCTTCGTGGAGTCTCTTCTTCACATTCTCACAGAGTGAAAGGACCTGGCTCCACGGCATCGAGGTCTCGAACGACTCGGCCAAGACATGGTGATTCATGACGAAGTCGCGGATGTAGGCGATCCCGTAAGTGAGTTGATAACCTCTTTTGCCGTTCTCCGAGCCGGCGGGAAGTCCCCGGTGCCTCTTCGCAATCCGGTAAACCTCCCTCTCCTGCTCCTTGACCTCCGAGCGGTCCCCTTCGAAAACGATCGTGCAGGCGACCATCTGATGCGGATCAAACCCGCGCAGACGGACGACGTAAAATTTTTCCAAACGGCTCTTGAGCGCCTTCAATCCGGTCGACTTCGGCTTCAGCGACAGGCCGAATTGGAATTGGACATTATCGACGAGTCGGATGCTGGCGGGGGGTCTTCCTTTTTGCGTCAGCTCGTACATGAAGGCGACCCCTTCTTCAAACGTGGGGAAGATCACGGAGCCGTAACTCTGAACCTCCGGCAACGGAAAGAGTTTGACGACCGCCGAAGTGACGATGCCAAAGTTCCCCTCGGAGCCGAACATCCAGACTCGGGGATCGATCCCGATCGACTCGCGCGGTGAGAGAGGAGACAAGGTGATCTTTCCGCCCGGCGTGACGATATTCATGTCGATCACGATATCTTCGATATTGCCGTAACGGTTCTTTTTCATCCCGCTCGCATGCGTGGCGATCCAGCCCCCCAGGGTCGAAAACTCGACGCTGTCCGGTTCGTGTCCGAGGGTAAATCCATGGAAGGCCAGCTGTTCCATGAGATGACGTCCGACCGCGCCGGCCTCGATGCAGGCCATCCGATTGACCCGATCGATCCAGAGGATCCGATTCATCCGTTTCATGTCGACCGAGACGATCATTCGGCGTTCGTTTTCGGGACAACGGAGCGCCTCGGTGACCGAGGTCCCGCCGCCGTAGGGGATGAGACAGACGTCATGACGAATCGCCGCCGCCACAAGCGTCTCGACCTGCGACTCTTCGGTGGGAAAAACGACAAGATCGGGAATTCTTCCCAGTTTTCCATACTTGATCGCGAACATCTCCGCCTGGGTATGCCCATGCCCGTGACGAAGACGGATCTCCGGATCGGTTGCGATCTGGTCCACCTTCAGAATCTGTCGAACCTCCTTCAAATATCCCTCATGGAGAACCGACTCGGGAAGAAGGGTCGGATAGTGCGACGAAAAGAGATCTTTGGGATCGATCCGGACCTCCATCATCCCCTCAACCCACGGGAGGAAGCTGGAAAGCTCCTGACCGCAAAAAAGGTAGCGTTTCCCGGTCAGCTCGACATGCCCCCGGGGATTGATCTGAAACCGTGTGTCGTGGAAACCCCAGACATCGAGGCTCTCCTCGTCTCCCTCGGTCGAGGGAGGTGGACCGGGAACAATCCGCTCGGTCTTGGAAAAGAAAGTTTGAAGCATAGAGGAGGGAGTTTAGATAAGAATTTCCCTTAAAAATCAATGGGAAAAATGACCATTTGATTTTCGGATCGGCCATTGATACGAGCGCTGCTCTATGCCCCGAATACCGCTCCTTTTAACCATCCTCTATTTGGGACTTGTCCAATTTTTTTTCGGAATCGGTCCGGCACAGATCATTTTATCTTTGTTCATCCTGATAGGCACCCTCGCCCATCCAAAAAGCCGCCGGTTCATCCTGGATATCTTTCCCTTCGCCATTTTCGGGATGCTCTATGACCTTCTTCGCGCCGTTCCCAAATCATGGGCGGGCCCGATTCATGTCATCTGGCCGTACGAGCTTGAAAAAATGTTATTCGGTTTTTTTCACGACGGGATCAAAATCACCCCCAACGAATTCTTCATGACCCACACCCATCCCCTTTTGGATGTTCTGACGGCGCTGACCTATTCCCTTCATATGCTCATCCCCATCGGATTTTTCGTCTGGGCCTGGATTCAAGAGAGGCCGGTCGCCCGGGAGTTTGCTCAAGTTTTTCTCGTGATGAATCTCTTCGCCTTCTTGACCTACCTTGCCTTTCCGGTCGCCCCTCCCTGGTATGTGGAACAATACGGATTGACCGTCGGCGACTGGTCAATCCCGGGAAGCGCCGCCGGCCTCATCCGTTTTGACCGACTGATCGGCATCCCCTATTTTCAAGATATTTACGCCAAAAGCGCCTGGGTCTATGGGGCGGTCCCCTCCATGCACGCCGGGTTCCCGGTCTTGATGATTCTCTATGCCCATAAAATTTTCAGCAAGGGGGTTCTCCCCTTCTACCTCTTCATGGGACTCATCTGGTTTGCAGCGATCTACCTCGGGCACCATTATGTCATCGATCTGCTGGCGGGCGGGATGTATGCCCTTGCGTCATGGTTCCTGATGCGCCGGATTTTCAGGGTTTCAAAATGATCGATCGATCGACCTCATGGATTCTTCGCCATCCCAAGGCGATCCTCTTCGGAACGATCTTGGCCACCCTCCTGTCGCTTTTCCTCGCGTCCAAAATCAAGATCCGGACAAATCTCAGCGATCTTCTTCCTGATAACCATCCCGCCGTTCAACAGGCTCGGAAGTTGGAGGAGGTCGTCGGAGGGGCCAGCTTCATTGTCGTGGCGGTCGAGACCAAGAATCCGGAGGCGGCGGGCCGATTTATCGACGATCTCCATGCCCGTCTGGAGGCGGCGGCCTTTCAAGGAATTCGAACGATCAACGATCATCCTCCGGCCGATTTTTTAAAAAAGTCGGGGCTTCTTTACCTCTCTTCGGCGGACCTCGATCAACTCAAATCAAAAATCAAAAGAAGAATCGATCAGGGAAGACTGAAAAAAGCGCACTTGTACATTGATTTTGAGGAAGAAGAAAACGACGAATTCTTGGAGCCTCATTCGCATTATCAAAACCACGAGGGGACCCTCTTCGTCTCTCTGATCAAACCGAATTGGCGCGCTACCGACGTCGCAAAAACTCAAACCTTCCTCGATCAATTGGACCAAACGGTGAAAAGGCTTTCTCCTCTTTCCTACGATCCCTCCCTGAGGGTTTGCATCACCGGTCCTTACGTCAAGGCGGCGGCCCAAAAAAGAATCGTCGTGCGGGATGCGACACTCATTTCGACATTCTCCTTTATCGCCGCGATCCTCTACCTCATCCTTCATTTCAAAAGAAAAAGACCGGTCTTTTTGGTCGGCCTCCCCTTAACGATCAGTGTTTTTTGGTCTCTCGGTCTGGCCTATCTTTTGTACGGTTCTTTGAATCTCTTTAGTTCGGTCGCGTGTGCCATTCTTTTGGGACTTTCCGCCGACTATGGGATCCATCTTTATTCCGAATATTCCCGCCATCGGGAGCAAGGGGAATCGGTCCACAAAGCGCTCCAGCTGGCCCTCAACCATCTCATGCGAGCCTTCTTCATCGCCTCGACCACAACGACAACCGCCTTTCTCTCCCTGGGTTTTACACAATTTAAGGCACTCCATGAATTCGGCTTCATCGCCGGATTCGGCATCGTTCTCTGCGCTCTCTCCTTCGTTCTCTTGTTTCCCCCCCTGGTCATTTTTACGGAGAAATGGCGACCCCTTTCTCCCGTCACCTCCACCCTCAAGCGGGAAGCGAATCATCCTCCTTTTCTCAATCCTTTTTCGCGCCGCACCTTTGTCCTGACCAGTCTCTTGTTACTTCTTCCCCTTTCGGCAATCGCCCTGGGCCATCTCCGATTTGATTACAATTTAAATAATATTCTGGGAGAGCAACCGACCAAAAAACTCGATCGGAAGGTCGACGGAATTTTCGGCCGGTCCGTCAATCCCGAGGTTGCGCTGACGGGAAGCCTGGGAGACGCAAAAAAGCTCTCTTCCTCTATCCGTGCCGCCGCCGAACAGAACTCAAAAACAGAGAGAGGAACGACGATCCAGGGGGTCCTCTCTCTTGCCGATTTTGTCCCCTCGGATCAAAGAGAGAAGATCCGTAAGATCCGAGAGATCCGACCTCTCTTCACGGAGTCGGTGATCAAAAATATGAACGCCGATGAGCGAAAGTCATACGAAACCTTCAAATCGATGCTCCAACCGAGGCCGATCACTTTGGGATCTCTTCCGCCCGAGATCCTCAATCCATTTCAAGATCGGGAAGGAAAGACGGGTCGCATCGTTTTTATCTTTCCTAATTTTGAGAGGGCCCAGGGGGACCGCTTTCTGCAATTCGTCGAGGAGATTCGGAAGGTTGAGTGCCGTGACTGCCAAGCCCCTTTCTTCATTGCCGGGGAATCGACCGTTTATTACGAGATCATCAAAATGATCTTTCGGGAAGGCCATACGGTCATCGGGTTTGCCCTGATCACCGTTTTCGGGACCCTCTGGTTGAACTTTCGGTCGTTTTCCTCCGCACTCCTTGTCTTTTCCCCCCTCGTACTGGGAATCGTCGGAATGATCGGATGGATGGCCCTTTTTAACATTCCGTTTAACATCCTTAATTTAGCGGCCCTTCCCATTATCCTTGGGACCGCCGACGACTATGCGATCCATTTTTATCAACGCCTCCTCGACCACCCGGAACGCTCTCTCGAAGAGACCTGGAAGGTCACCTCAGGTCCGATATTGGGATCTGCCATCACCACTCTGATCGGATTCGGATCGCTCCTGATGGCCAATATGGGCGGAATTCGTTCTTTCGGCCTTGTCTGTGTGATCGGCATTTCCCTCTGCGCCATCGCCACCCTCCTCTGGTTTCCGGCGATGTTGGCACTCAAAAAATGAAACGAACTCTCGTTTTCATCCTTCTCTGTCTCGTCTATGCACCGTCGCTTTTAGGAGATAGCACCCCCAACGTCCCCATGGAGGATTCCGTTTATCGCGACGTCGACAAATTGATCGCGGCGGGTCTGGTCAAAGACACCCTCTACGGTCAGCGTCCTTGGAGTCGGCGGGAGATCGGCAGGATTGTGGGGGAATCTTGGAAGCGTCATGAGTCGTGTGAATCCCCTTACGTCACCCAAATCCTGACCCGCCTCAGGAAGAAGTACCATCAGGAGCTCGTCGATTTGGGTTACGTCGAGGGGGAAAAAAAAGGGTTCCGCCTGACCCCGCTGGAACAGATTCGATTTGATGATACACTCCTCGATAGCCCCTTTCGTCCGGTCCCGGTGACCAATAACCTGGGACAGATCGATGCCGTTATTAATCCCCTGGTTGAAAACCAAGAAGGAAGACATTTCGTGGACGGGAACACCCTCGGTCTGGAGACAATCCACCAAGCCCAACTTTCCCAATATTTTTCCCTTTATGTGAGGCCCCGTCTCGAAATCTTGGTCCCTAACACCGGCTCTTCTCAGGTGAATCCGGTGGTTCAGCAGCTTTACGGGAAGGCCGCCTACCGCAATTTTGAGATAGAGGTGGGGAGAGATTCTCTCGTCTGGGGACAGGGGGAATCCGGAGGGCTGATCCTGTCGAATAACGCACGGCCGCTCGACATGGTGAAATTGGGGACCGGCTCTCCTTTCCTCTTGCCTTCCATCCTTCAATATCTCGGGCCTAACTCCTTCAAAATATTTTTTGCGGAGTTGGGTCCGGAAAGAGACCATCCGCACGCGATTCTCACGGGATACAAATGGTCCATCAAACCGACCGGTTTTTTCGAACTGGGGCTCAATCATGTCGTCATCATGGGGGGTGACGGGGCTCAAGATCCCGGTTTTTGGGAAGCCATCGGAGAGTTTTCCGGACTTTTGTCTGCCGTCACCAGCAATAAACGCCAAGTGGACGGGGGGGCATTGACCAATCGTCTCTTCAGTCTCGAGGGGCGTCTCACGCTCCCTTTTTTAAGAAACTCCCTGTTGTACGGGGAGGTCGGATTTGACGACTCAAACAAAAGACCCAAGATCCTTTTTGAAGACGACGGAATGTACGATGTCGGTATTTATATTCCCAGGCTGGCCGATGACGGCTCGGCGGATCTGAGGTTGGAATATAAGCACATCCCTGCCGTCTCTTATCGACATTCTGTTTATTATTCAGGTTTTGTCTTGAACAGGAAAATCTTGGGAGACGAGTTGGGGCCCGACAGTGATGGGGTGTCTGTCCGTTTTAATAAGGACATCCATGAGAGCTTTCTTTTCAGCTCTGCAATCGCTTACGAAAGGAGGGATAGTGACCTCTTTGAAGCCCGCACCGAAGGGTTCGATACTGTGGAGATTGCCCAGATTCAAAATAATCCCGCCGAGCATCGCTACCGACTGGAAAACGGGGTTTCCTGGAGACCTCGATCAAAACCGGGACTTCTCGTTCAGGCACGAATCGGATATGAACGTGTCCTGAATTTTAATTTTCTGCAGGGTGTCGGCATGGATAATTTTATCGGTCAGGTGGTATTCGCCTTTGAACCACCGATCTTTCAATAAAATCCTTACCAAAAATGAAAAGGAGAGAGAGGACCAAAGAACCTGCAAAGGCATTCATCACTATCTTCTTCCTCTGAGGGCTGGTCCGCTTTCTGGGAACACGGGCCCAATCGATCACTTGAAAGGCGACATCCTCTTTGGACTCTTCGATCTTGGCCATCTCATATTGCTGGGACAAAAGGGCGTTCACCTGTCCCAAGAGTTCTCGTTGAAGAGTCAGATACTGCAGATAGACCTGTTGGGGAACCTTCTGGACCGTTTTAATCTCGTTTATTTTCTGATCGACCATGGCAAGCTTTTCCTCAACCGAGGGATGAGCCCCCTCCTCCGCGACCCCGACATTCACATCCACGGTCGGGTTAACATTGGAAATGCGATTTGACTGATAGAAGTCGGCAAGGTTTTTACCCGATTCCAAAAGTTTTATCCGATTTTTCTCCAGTTGCTCCCCAATAAAAATTCGGTTCTTTTTTGAAGCCGTCAAGGTAGTCTCGTTGAGGAATCTTTCTAGCTCTTCCACATAAACATTGGCCAGCCAAGCCGAAGTTTCAGGCTTTTTTGATTGCACGTTAACATAGATCAGTTGAAGCGGTCGATCTTCAGAAAAGGAAACCATGGAAAATAATTTCGGAACCGCCGCCTCACTATCAAGATCCTTTTCCTCAACACGCCAACGTTGCCGCTCCTCATCCCATAATTCCGGAGAAATAATTTTCAAGAGATGATATTTTTGAATCATCCTTTCGGCCATCGTGGAGCTTCTCATCACAACGAGAAGCCTCGTGGAGGAGCCGGAGGAGGCCGCCCCCTCACCCAAAAATCCCCCCAACCCCATCTGGGAGGCCATCATGGCAATCCCCCCCATTTTTCCTCCTCCCAGCGGCATCAGGGTGACCTGGGCCGTATAGATCTTGGGAAGTAAAAGGCTGATAATCATGGCGACGACGAGCGACACGCCGACCACAGAGGCAATGAAGAGCTTGGATTTTTTGAGTAATTGCCAATAGAAAACAAGATCTAATTCTTTTTCCACAAATAGTTCCTCTTCAATAGGGTCCCTCTACCTCGTCAGGGTCAAGACGGTCGTTGTGATCCCTAAAATCGCCGAGGATGTTCCCAGGACCAACGACAACCAACTTTCAGGCGGCATATACTTTTCCGGGATGATAATGGCGTCACCCGGATTGATTGCGGTATCCACCTTGGCCCTTATCTTTTTGCCTTCCGCCGTTATAATCCGCCACCGTCTCTCTGATTTGGCCACTTTGGTGGTTCCGCCCGCCAAGGTAATATATTGTCTCACATCATAGTAAGGGCTGTAGGGATAAGGCCCCGGCTCATAAACCCCCCCGATGACAAAAACCCTTTCTTCAAAAGAGGGATAGAAAAGAGGATTATCCCCGGGCAATTTCGCCACATTATAGTCAAACTTCTTGTCGCGCGTCAGAACGTGGGGAATTACAATGACATCGGCACCCTGAACTTGGGCCTTTTCTCTCTCCGCTTGAGTATCGTCAAAACTGAGGACCTTTTTTTCCCCATTTTCAAACCGAATAATCTTAAACGAACCCGGGGTGGAAACTCCGGGAGTGAACCCGCCCGCAAGTTGCACCAGATCCTGCACCGACTTCTCACCCGTCAACTCGTAGGTTCCCGGTCTTTTCACCGTCCCCATCATTTGAACGACAGGTCCTACCAAGGGGACATAAACGACATCGTTATCCAGGAGATAAGGATTCGCGTCGAGGTTGGCAAACCTCTTGAAGGAAAGGAGGTCGATCGTCTTTGTCTCTTCTCCCTTTCTTCTCAACTGAATCCGTCTTTCGGACCCTTGAGGCGTTGCAATGCCGCCGGCAAGCTGGAGCGCCTCCGAAAGCCTCGCGGAGGCATTGACTCGGTAGGTCCCCGGATTCGTCACTTCTCCGAGAATATGAACCTGATAACTGAGGCCGCTGTACTGTGGTTCTGCCAACAGCTGCCCCCCCGGAGAAGAAAGCATCGATTCGGACAGGCCGGTACTGCTTTTAAAATCACTCCCAAAACTCGATCCTCCGGCACGGTTCGATGGCGGAGTCAAAGCTTGGACCCCTCGGCTTCCCCCGATACCTTGAGCCGAAGAGATCAACGGAGTGACCACCATCCAGAGGGAGAGACAAAGAGAAAAAATCCGCATTGAGGGGCGACCCTCTATCAATGACATTTCTGAAAGTCAAACCCTCATCGCGGGAGGAAACTGAGCGGGCAATGCCGTTTGGGCGGCCTTCCATGAATCGGGAACACCGATATCAATGAAGAACGCTTCCGAGGGAAAGGCACAAAGATCGGCGCTTCCCCGAACCAGGGCCGGAAAAATATCCCTTTCAATGGAAAAAGGGGGAATCCATTTCTCACACACCTTCTCCATCCTGGGCCGGTGCAGGCAGTAAATCCCCCCGTTGACATAAGCGGGGCCGGTGAGTCCCTTCTCTCTGAAACCTCGGACACGCCCCTCGCGGTCAAAGGTAATCCCCCCGTAGCGATTTCCTTCCGAAACCTTGCGAACGGCCAACGTCGCAGTGGCGGCTTTTTGCTGGTGAAAGTCGGCCACGGCCCCAAGGGGGACAAGAAAAATGGAGTCTCCATTCAGGACAAAGAGATTCTCCGATTCACAAAGGGAAAGAGATTTTTGAATCGCTCCTCCGGTTCCCAAAGGCCGTTCCTCCTCGGAGTAATCAATGACCATGTCTCCAAAGCGTCTCCCATATCGATTCCGAATCTGTTCTTTTTGATAGCCAACAGACAACACGATCCTTTCCATGTGATCGTGAGCCAGGTATTCCAGGAGAAAATCGAGAAACGGTCTGCCGGCGATCGGAGCCAAGACCTTGGGGCGATCCGAAATGATGGTCCGCAATCGGGTCCCCAATCCGCCCGCAAGGACGATCGCCTCCACTAAAACAGATCTCTTTCAACCGCCTCGCAAAAGATATGGCCCAACAGGATATGGGATTCTTGAATGCGCGGGGTGTCCGTCGAAGGGACATTGAGGAGGTATTGACAACATTCCTTCATGCGGCCGCCGGTCGCTCCCGTCAGGCCGACGGTGATCATGCCAATTTCACGGGCCTTCTGCAGGGCACGCACCACATTCATCGAATTGCCCGAGGTGGAAAGTCCCACCAACAGATCCCCTTTTCGTCCCGTGGCCTCGACGAGACGGGAAAAGATTTCTTCGTAGGAGTAATCATTGCCAACCGCCGTGAGGTAAGAGGTGTTGACGTGGAGGGCCTCCGCAAAAAGAGGTCTGCGATCCTTGTAAAAACGCCCCGACAATTCCGCCGCGAGATGTTGGGCATCCGCCGCACTCCCGCCGTTTCCGCAAAACAGGATTTTCCGGTCTTCTTTGAAACAAAGAACCCCCTCCTCGATCACCCGGACGAGGGTTTCCAAAAGACGTTCCTCTTTCAGTAAATCTTGTTTGACCGCGATTGATTCGCTGATCTTTCCGCTGATCCATCGTTTCATGGTCTTCGTCCCCTATAATAAACCCTTCGAGGAATCAAGTCGGCAATCACCCCTTGACAAATAAGGATTTTCTTGATGTTGGGCCCCATTCCCCTATAGGTTGACCGGAACTCAACCGGAACTCAAGACGATGAAACCGATTCAATATCATTTAGCGGAAGACACGATCGACAAAAAGGACGTCGATAGGCTGATCGAGTGGTTGAAGACCTACCCCCGACTCACCAAGGGCAAGGTCACATTAGAATTCGAAGCCAAGTGGAACCGATGGCTGGGGACCCAACACTCGGTATTTTGCAATTCCGGGTCTTCGGCTAATCTGCTCATGTACAACGCCTTGCTTCTTTCAGGCCAATTGAAAAATAAGAAAGTGATCGTCCCTTCCGTCGGCTGGGTCACTTCAGTCTCCCCCGCCATCCAATTGGGCTTTGAACCGATCATGTGTGAGACCGACCCGGAAACCTTCGGCCTCGATTTGGATCATTTGGAAGAGCTGCTGAAGGAACACCGCCCCAGCACCGTTTTGATGGTGCAAGTTTTGGGTGTCCCTCACGACATGGATTCCTTGATGGCACTCAAAGAAAAATACGGCTTTTATCTATTGGAAGACGCCTGCGCCGCCATCGGGGCCTCCTATCATGGCAAGAAGGTGGGAACCTTCGGCGACATGGCCAGTTTTTCCAGCTATTTCGGACATCAGTTTTCCACCATTGAAGGAGGGCTGGTGTCAACGAACAATCGGCAGTTCAACGATCTCCTCCTGATGCTTCGCAGCCACGGCTGGAGCAAAGATCTCTCACCGGAGGCTCACGAAGATCTTGTGAAAAAATATGAGGTGGACGATTTTCACTCTCCCTTTGTTTTCTATGAGCCCGGTTTTAACCTCCGATCGACCGATCTCAACGCCTTTATCGGACTGGGACAGATCGATAAATTGGATTGGATCGTCTCCCGACGACAAGAAAATCACGTCGAATATCAAAGGCGGTTGGCGGGCCGGTTGACGGTTCAAAAGGCCGACCCCGACTCCACCATCTGTTCCATTTCTTTCGGAGCCTTGGCGAAGGATACCGAACAACGTCGCACGATCGTCGCGGCCCTCGTTGAAAACGGCATCGAAAGCCGCATCTTTTCCGCGGGGAATCTCGGACTGCACCCCTTCTGGTACAACCGCTACGGCAAAGCGAGCTTTCCGATGGCCGACCGTATCCATCACTGCGGATTCTTTTTGCCCAACAACCCTTCCTTGAGCCTTCAAGACATTCGATTGATTTCTCAAGTCGTCTTGGAGGCGATGAAGTAGATTACTCATGAGAATCTATATTGCAGGTCATACCGGACTGGTCGGCTCAGCCCTCGTGAGACGCTTTTCTTCGTTAAAAACCGCCACCTTGATCTTGATCCCTCACGCCCAACTCGATCTGACGCATCAGACGGCAGTTGAAAATTTTCTCAAAGAGGCGAAGCCCGACATCGTCCTGCTCGCCGCCGGTCGTGTCGGAGGCATTCAAGCCAACAGCCGATCTCCCGCGTCATTTATTTACGACAACCTGCTCATGGAGGCCAACGTCATCCACGCCGCTTATCAGGCGGGAGTGAAGCGATTGCTCAATTTCGGCGCTTCTTGCCTCTATCCGAAATCCTGTCCCCAACCGATGACACCGGACCTTTTAATGACCGGGAAAATCGAACCGACCAATGAGCCCTATGCGATCGCCAAGCTTGCGGGGATGTCGCTGTGCGATTCCTACAATCGCCAGTACCATACCTCTTACCTGAATGTGATCCCGAGCAATCTTTACGGCCCCGGAGATAATTTTGATCTGGATCGTTGCCATGTGGTTTCGGCGCTGATTCGCCGATTTCACGACGCCAAGATCGCTTCGGCCTCGGAAATAACCTTGTGGGGAAGCGGTCAAACCCAGAGAGATTTTCTGTACGTCGACGATTTGGCGGCCGCCTGCGAGCTCTTGTTGGAAAAATATCATGCGTCGGGACCGATCAATATCGGGGCCGAGGCCCCCTGCTCGATCCGGAATCTAGCGGTTGCCATTGCCACAATGATGGGCTATTCGGGCAAAATCCTCTGGGACACGAGTCGTCCGGACGGGGCCCCGATACGTTTTTTGAAGTCCGATGAAATACAAGGCATGGGCTGGTCGGCAAAGGTCGATCTGAAGACCGGCCTCAAAAAGACCTATGATTGGTTTTTAAAGGAGAAACCATGCGCGTTCTAGTGACAGGCGGTGCGGGTTATCTGGGATCGGTGCTTTGCAAGGTCCTTCTGGACAAAGGTTTTGACGTCACCGTTCTGGATAATTTTTCCTACGGCCAGAATAGTCTCATGGACTGTTGCGCCGATGACCGTTTTCACGTCGTCCGGGGGGATTGCCGGGAAGAAGGCGTGGTGGGTCCTTTGGTGAAAGACAAGGACATCGTCATTCCCCTCGCCGCCGTTGTCGGCGCACCTTTATGCGATCGTGATCGCGTGTCGGCGGTGACCATCAACGTCGAATCGGTCCGTCTCTTATGCCGTCTGCTTTCGCCTTCTCAGGCCATTTTGTACCCAGTGACAAACAGCGGTTACGGTATCGGGAATCAGGGAGAGCTCTGCACCGAAGAATCCCCTCTTAATCCGATCTCTCTGTACGGAGAAACCAAGGTTCAAGCGGAAAAAATCATTCTGGATCGTGGGAATGCCGTGACTTTCCGGCTGGCCACCGTTTTCGGGGTGTCCCCTCGCATGCGCATGGATCTTCTGGTCAACGATTTCGTCTATCGGGCGATGACCGACCGGGCGGTGGTGCTCTTTGAGGGGCATTTCAAGAGAAATTATATCCACATTCGGGATGTCGCAAAGGCCTTTGTCCACGGAATTGAGAACTTTGGGACGATGAAAGACCGGCCCTATAATGTGGGACTCGAAGACGCGAATCTTTCCAAAATAGAGTTGTGCCGACTGATCCAAAAGATCATCCCTCCATTCACCTTTTTGGAGGCCCCCATCGGGGAGGACCCGGACAAGAGGGATTATATCGTTTCCAATGCCCGGATTCTGGCGACGGGATTTAAGCCCGACTGGACTTTGGAACGGGGCATCAAAGAATTGATGAAAGGCTATACCATTGTCCGAAAATTCGGTTACGCGAATATTTGAGGAAGTGAATATTTTATGATTATCAGCCGGACGCCGTTTCGTATTTCTTTTTTCGGAGGAGGCACCGATTATCCCGTTTGGTATCGGGAAAATGAGGGGGCTGTTTTAGCGACGACCATCAACAAATATTGCTATATCAGTGTCCGTTATCTCCCCCCCTTCTTCGAGTATAACCACCGGATTGTCTGGTCCAAAATTGAACAGGTCAAGGATATTGAGGAAATCGAGCACCCGGCCGTACGCGCCGTATTGAATTTTTTGAAGGTCCAGCGGGGAATTGCGTTGCACCACGACGCCGATTTGCCGGCCCGTTCGGGTCTGGGTTCCAGCTCTACTTTTACGGTCGGCGTTTTGCATGCCCTGCACGGACTCCAGGGACGTCTTGCCAGCAAACAACAATTGGCGAATGAGGCCATTCACGTTGAACAGGAAATGCTCAAGGAAAATGTCGGCTGCCAGGATCAAGTGATGGCGGCGCAGGGAGGATTCTGCCGCATCAATTTCAGGGGGGAAGACCAAATCAGCCTTTCACCCATCATCCTGTCGCGAGAACAGTCGGAGTCTTTTCAAAGTCACTTGATGCTCTTTTTTACCGGTCTCTCGCGGACCGCTTCCGAAATCGCCAAAAAGCAGATTGAAACGACCAAAAACAAGCAAAAGGAACTCCGGGTGATGTACCAAATGGTCTCTGAAGGGATGAATATCCTCAAGGAGAGCCGCGATTTATCGGCCTTCGGCGAACTCCTCCATGAAAGCTGGAAGATTAAACGGAGTCTGACGGATGACATCTCCAATCCCTCTATTGATGAAATCTACGAAGCGGCCCGACAGGCGGGGGCCTTGGGGGGCAAGTTGTTGGGGGCCGGGGGGGGTGGTTTCATGCTGGTCTTTGCGAGGCCTGAAATGCAACCGAGAATTAAAGAAAGGCTCAACAAACTTTTGCATGTCCCCTTTCATTTCGAAAACATGGGAAGCCAAATCATCTATTACGAGCCCGATGGGTTGCACACACCCACATGACGACAGGTTTGACAAGTTTCATACCTGTCAGTAAATGGGAGAGCGTGAGTCAACTTGACCTTCTGCTGATTAATCCAGGGGGAAGACACCAAGTCTATCAGGACCTGGGGAATGAATTAACCGCCATTGAGCCCCCGGTCTGGTGCGGTTTCATCGCCACCGCACTGCGGAACAAGGGATTGTCCGTTAAAATCCTGGATGCGGAGGCGGAAGGTTTTGGCCCTGAGGCGGTCGCCAGACGTGTCGAAGAGGAAAAACCGCTTCTGGTCGCGGTGATGGTCTATGGTCATCAGCCCTCGGCCTCGACCCAGAATATGCCGGCTGCCGGAGCCATCTGCTCCGCCATCAAAAAATGTCTCCCACAACAAAAGGTGATCATTTCGGGAACACATCCCGCGGCCCTGCCCGAACAAACGCTTCGTGAAGAAGCGGTTGATTTCGTCTGTGATGGGGAAGGTCCTGCCACCTTTCACCGGCTCCTGCAGGTACTTCAATCGGACAAGCCGACTGATTACAGCTCGGTCTTGAGCCTCTGGCATCGTGAGGGGGACAAAATCCGGTCGAATCCCCCGGCCCCTCTCATGAAAGAACTGGATCAAGAGATGCCGATGATGGCGTGGGATCTCCTGCCGATGGAGAAATACCGGGCCCATAACTGGCACTGCTTTGGAGACCTTCAGCGAAAACCGTATGCCGCTTTCTACACAACGCTCGGTTGCCCCTACCACTGCAGTTTTTGTTGTATTCAGGCACCCTTCAAGGCCGGCGAGAAAGGGATCGGCATGCGGGAGGAAGTGAACAGCTACCGGGCCTGGAGCCCTAAGGTCGTTGTCGATCAAATGGAACTGCTCGCCACCCGCTATGGCGTTCGCAACATCAAGATCGAAGATGAGATGTTCGTCTTGAACGAAAAACATGTTTTGGGAATCTGTGACCTCATCATCGAACGCGGGTTGAAATTCAACATCTGGGCCTATGCCCGGATCGATACGGTGCGGGATTCTATGCTTCCGAAGTTAAAAAGGGCCGGTTTCAACTGGCTTGGTATCGGCATTGAATCGGCCAGCAAGTACGTTCGTGACGGTGTCGACAAGAGTTTCGGCAAAAAAGATATCATGGAGGTTTGCCGAAAGATCCGCGACGCCGGCATCTGTATCGGGGCGAACTTTATCTTCGGACTCCCGGACGACACCCTGGAATCGATGCAAGCGACCTTGGACATGGCGATTGAGCTCTGCCCCGATTGGGCCAATTTTTATTCGGCGATGGCCTATCCCGGTTCCGCGCTGTATACCCTGGCCGTCGAAAAGAACTGGAAACTCCCGGAAAGTTGGATCGGGTTTTCACAACATGCCTATGAAACACTCCCCCTGCCGACCGAGACCCTTTCGTCAGGCCAGGTTCTGGCCTTTCGGGATGAGGCCTTCCGAATTTTTTTCTCGCACCCTCGATACCTTTCTTATGTGAAGGAAAGGTTCGGTCGGGAGACGGTGGAGCATATCCAAGAAATGACCCAACTGAGTCTGAAGCGAAAGTACGCCGCTTAAGGAGTCTCCATGAACAAACGGGCCGTCATCATTACCGCCGCAGGGTTTCAGGATGAGGAGCTGATTTATCCGTATTACCGTCTTCTCGAAGCCGGATTTACCGTCGACATCGCCACCAAAGATGGAGCGGTCGTTTATGGAAAATACGGTGTCCCGGCCCGGGCCAACATCGGTACCGACAAGCTGGATGCGAATCACTATGACCTTGTCCTCCTCCCCGGAGGTTTCGAGGCACCCGATCGGGTCCGGCTCTTGCCCGAGGTCCTCGACTTCGTGCGAAAGATGGATGAAAAGAAAAAATGTGTCGCCGCCATCTGTCACGGCCCTTGGATCTTGATTTCCGCGGGAGTCACCAAAGGGCGAAAGATGACCGCTTACTGGAGTATTGAAGCGGATGTCCGAAACTCCGGGGCCGATTACCAGCACAAGGTTCCCGTGGTCGTTGATGGGAACATGATCACCTCCCCCCATTACAACAACAATGGGGATTTCATGCGGGCGGTCGTCAATTATTTTCTCTAGATGGACAAGAACCAAAAAATATACGTGGCCGGACATCAAGGACTGATCGGTTCCGCCCTCATGAGACGACTCAAGGCGAAGGGATACGGGAACCTCATCACGGCCACCTATTCAGAATTGAATTTGAAAGACTCCCATCAGGTCCGATCCTTTTTTGAGGCGACAAAACCGGATTATGTCCTCTTGGCCGCCGGAAAAACCGGAGGCCTCTATGCCACGAATACCTACCGTGCCGATTTTATTTATGAAAACCTGATGATTGAGTCGAACATCATCCACATGGCCTTTCTCACGGAGGTCAAAAAACTGATCTTCTTCAGTTGCTCCTCCATTTATCCGAAAATGGCCCCCCAACCGATGAAGGAAGAGGCCATCCTCTCGGGATATCTCGAGCCGACGAACGAGGAGTTTGCGGTGGCCAAGATCGCCGGCATGAAGATGTGCGAGGCCTACAACAAACAGTATGGGACTAATTTTCTTTCCGTCATTCCGACCAACGTTTACGGCATCAACCAAAAATACGAACCGCTGAACTCGCCGGTGATTCCTTCCCTGATCCGGAAATTCCACAGGGCCAAGGTGACCCAAGAAAACTCCGTGGTTATTTTGGGTACCGGCCGTCCGGCCAGAGATTTTCTCTTCGCCGACGACTGCGCCGACGCCTGTCTTTTTCTGTTGGAGAACAATGTCTCCAACGAACCGATCAATATTGGAACCGGCAGAGACCACACCATTCGGGAATTGGCGGAGATTATGCGGAAGGTTGTCGGTTACCAAGGGACCATTACTTATGATACCACCCAACCCGACGGAACGATCACCAAGCTTCAGGACATCGATAAAATCAGCCGGTTGGGGTGGAAACCGAAAGTGGAACTGGAAGAGGGAATCCGGCTGACCTACAGGGATTATCTCGAACGGTCCGATCGCCTTCTCTAGAGACTGCTTATGGACGTCAAACAGATCAGACCGTCGGAACGAGACCGCCAAGTTTTGGATCGTCTCGTGACCACCCGGAAGATCGTCGAAAGACAGCAGCCCAAAGATTATCGAAATTGCGTCGTCATGAAGCCATGGGGGTATGAATACCTCATTTTTGAAAACGAACATGTCGCCGTATGGTTCTTGAAGATTTACGAAAGGCATGCCACTTCCATGCACTGCCACCCTTTAAAAAAGACCGCTCTCGTCCTTTTGGCCGGGAAGGCCTTATGCAATACGTTGCAAAACAGGAACTACTTAAATTCTCTCTCAGGCTTGATCATTGAAAAATCGGTATTTCATTCCACCAAGGCCCTCTCACCCGGCGGGATCGAATTGATCGAGATTGAAACTCCCCCCAACAAGACCGATCTCGTCCGCTTGGACGACACCTACGGCCGGGAATGTCACGGCTACGAGGGTTTCTCGGAAATGGAAACCGAAGGTCTGAGGCGTTTTGACCATTTTTATTTTGAGGAGCTTTTTCATCAGGGACAGACCCATGTCGCAGAGAAATTCTCCCTCTCCCTTGAATCGTACGGAGATCCCGAACATTTTAGAAATTTACAAATCATGGATGACGAGATCCTCAGCCCGTGCCGGGGACGGTTTTTAACCGGTCATGGCGAAGTGGTCGCTGATGTGGGAGAAGCGCACTTCGGCAGGGACTTGAAGATGATTCCGGGCTTAACGATCCAGGGGAAAACGACCCTGTTACGGGCCCGTGCAAAAAATATTACTTAAGATCTTATGAAAATTACCCAGATTAAAGTCTATTTGTTTCAGAAAAAACTGAAGTCGACGATGGCGATCTCTCGCGGTGGGTTTGATGTTCGAACGCATGCCGTGGTCGAGGTTCAAACAGACGAAGGGATTTCCGGTCTCGGCGAGGGGGTCGGAAACGCCGTCCTCGTTAAGTCGATCCTGGAAGGGCAAATGGCGGAGACCGCTCGTGGGTTGGATCCCTTGAACATCGAAACGATCCGCAAAAAACTTTTGGAAGACCAAGTCTATTTTGAAAGAAAAGGCTCCGCCGTCTGTGCCGCCAGCGCGATTGAGATGGCCTGCTGGGACATCAAGGGCAAGGCGCTCAAGGTTCCTGTCTACCAACTCCTGGGAGGGCTGTATCGCGATAAGCTGGAGGCTTATGTCAGCGATATCTATTGGGAGGAGGATCTTCTCAAAACGGCGAGAGAGGCGGAACGGATCCTCAAAATGGGGTTCCGTGCGATCAAGGCCCATGTCGGGAGAGAATCCCCTCAGGCGGAGACCGAACGGGTGAAGGCCTTGAGGGAAGTTGCCGGAGAAAAAACCCCTTTAATGATCGATCTGAACGCCGGTTACTCTCCGCTGGAGGCGCTCCAAGCCGTTCAACTTTGGGAACCCTATCATCCCTATTGGATCGAAGAACCTCTTCATCCCTCGGCGATCCGGGCCCTCGTCAATTTGAAGTCACGGACAAAAATTCCGTTGGCTGTGGGTGAAAATGAATTTTGCGTCGAAGGATTCCAACCGCTCTTTGAACAAAACGCCGTCGATGTCGCGATGCCGGATATCGGCCGCGCGGGAGGACTGCTTGAGACAAAAAATATTTGCACCCTGGCCCAAAGTTACGGTGTTGAAGTCTCTCCCCACAACTTTTCTTCAGGGGTTCTGCTCGCCGCAACCCTTCATCTGATGGCAAGCACCCCCAACACGCGATGGCTCGAATGGGACACCTCAGGGAACGCTCTTTATGAAGAATGGTTCATTGAGCCGCCTCGAGTGAAGGACGGCTTTGTCGGTATTCCTTCACAGCCGGGTTTGGGGGTTCAGCTCAAAAAAGAGTTCCTGGAAAAATTTTCGGTATTATGATGAAACGATATAAGGCGTTCCTTTTTGACTTTGACGGCGTCCTCGCAAGGACCATGGAGGACAATTACCTTGCCTGGGCCAATACTTTCGCCCAATTCGGTATGGCGCTCACGCGGGATGATTACTTTCCCCTCGAGGGGAGAAACCCCAAAAACGTCGCAAGGATTCTCCTCAAACATTTCGGCAAATCGGAAGACCTGGCCGACTCCTTGAGCCGTTTGAAGGATACCTACTACCTTGCACACCATTCCTTTCAACTGTACAGCGGCGCCGAATCGCTCCTCCGTGAATTGAAGGAAACCGCTTCTCTCGCCTTGGTGACGGGGGCCGGCCGTCAAAGACTCGAAGGTTCCGTCCCCGATAATTTCCTCGCCCAGTTTGATGCGATCGTTACCGGAGAAGCGGATCGCGAAGATAAACCGTCCCCCCAACCCTATTTGGAAGCCGCGAAGAAGTTGGGACTTGAGCCCTCCTCCTGCCTGGTGATAGAAAACGCCCCCCTGGGCGTTGAATCGGCCAAAAAGGCCGGAATGGATTGTGTGGCCATCACCTCCACATTGGGCAGGGAACATCTAAAGCAGGCTGACTTTATTGTTGAAAAAATAACCGAACTCCGAACGCTTCTTCTCTCCTCATGAGATCCCCTACCCTCGGGATGATTCCCGGTCTTTCCAAAAAGTTCGGCGCCGACTTCAGTCTGGAATTATTTCGGCGCGGTTGTTTTATCCGCCATTTTGAACAAAAGGTCAAAGAAGCCTTTGACTCCAAACTCTTTCAAATTCCAATTTATCTCTCGGTCGGTCAAGAGTTTAACAGTGCCGCCCTCTCGATGGTCGCAAAGGGATTTAATTTATTTACCCAACATCGATGCCACGGGTACTATTTGGCCTTTGGAGGCCCTCCTGAAAAACTAAGAGATGAGCTTTTAGGACTTCCGACGGGTGCCTGTGGAGGGATGGCCGGGTCCAATGCCGTTGATTGCCCTGAAATTAATATGTACGGACACAGCGGACTCATGGGGGAACAGATCCCGATCGCGGTGGGGGCCGCCCTCGCTTCACGAAAACGGACGTTGGCCGTCTGTGGGGATGCCTCGGTCGAGGAAGACTATGTTTATCCCTCCTTGGGTTATGCCGTGAAGGAAAAACTTCCCATTCTTTTTATCTGCGAAGATAATGGGCTCAGCATCCTTACGCCGGTTGAGGTTCGGCGAAATTGGTCTGCCGCCGCCGTCGCCCGCTCCATGGGAATGCCCTCGATTGAGATCACGGATGATCCCTGGCTGGTTGCCCATCATGCCCAGGAATTGATCAAGGATCTGCCGGCCTTTATCAATATTCATACGGTCCGCAATCTCTGGCATGCGGGAACCGGGTGTGACGGCGCCCCTGAGTGGGACCGCTATCAGAGGATAAAAGACGAAATGACCCATCTTGGTTTGACGACGGAAATCGTCCGTATTGAAGAAGAGTCAAAGTCACGAGCGGCGAAACTATGGGAAAAACAACTGCGGAAACAATAAAGGAAATTACCCATCATCACCTGACGGCCCAAAATGGTCTTCTCCTGGGCCAGTGTGTCGCAGCCGTCGGCTGGATCGGGGGGACAGTCCCCGATTGTAAGGGAATCATCGAAATACCGATGACCGACGTTGCCGGTCCGGCTTTTGCCGTCGGGTGTGCCCTCATGGGCAGACGGCCGATCTTCGTCGTCCGTTACCAAGGATTCATGTGGTATGATTCGAGTTCACTCGTCAATTATGCCGCAAAATCAAAACAGGTGTGGGGAAGACCCTGCCCTGTCTTTATACGAGCCATCGGCATGGAGGGAAATGGGATCGGCCATACCGCCTCCTCCTGTATTCACAGTATTTTCATGCATTCACCGGGACTCCCCGTTGCGGCTCCGATGACTCCAAAAGAGTATCAATCCGTCTGGGATCACTTCATCACCCATGACGATCCTATTTATGTGAGCGAACACCGACGCAGTTTTGGCCTGACGGAAGAAATGCCCGATACAACACATCGCTCCTCCGATATGACCGTTTTCGCCATTTCGGCCGCACGATTGAATATGCTGGAGGCCCAAAAAATCCTCAAAGAACAAGGGATTCAGTGCGACTTCTTCCATTTGCTCTGGCTAAAACCCTTTCAACCGACGGAGAGGATGGTGGAAAGTCTCCAACGCACAAAGTTGGGGCTCGTGATCGACTCCGACTACGAAATCACGGGGGCCTCCCGATCACTCGCCTACGAACTCATGCATCGTTCGGGGATCCCGGTTCACGCCTTAGGGCTGGAAGATCGAGTCTGCGGAGTCGCCCCTCGCGTCGAGAACATCACCCCTTCTCCCCAAAAGATCGTTCAAAAAATTACGGAATTCGTTCAAGGCAAGAAAGTTCGTTGAAAAAGCAATCGCACATCACCCCGCGATAAATTCTCGGATGACATAGAACACCATGATGAGTCCGCTTCGCAATTTATATTTCAGCCCAGGATGGGCCCTGCTGTCCGTTCTTCCGATGTTATTCGGCTCGTCTCCCGGAATTTCGGCGACTTTCAATTTTCGCTTCGCACAACGAATGGATATCAGTATTTCAAATAAGAGCTCTCGTTTTTGATCAAACCCCAACGTCTTCAAGAGTTCTTTTTTAAAGGCCCGATACATGACCAAGGTATCCGTATAATGACCGTCGAAAAGCAGATTGATCGCCCACGTAAACAGGCTGTTTCCAAATGCGGTAAGCCGCGTGTCATCATCGCTTTTTGCCCCGTCTTTATATCGTGATACGATGACCATGTCGTATCCTTCTTTCATTTTATGGATAAGCTCGGGGATTTTCTCCGGAATGGAATTATTGTCGGGACTAAAAGGAATAATGACGTCTCCCGTCGACATTTCGAACGCCTCCCACCACGCATTAATCGTACCCGGAGCTTTTTGAAGATGTACCGTATAGCCGTTTTCTTCGAAATATTCGCGCGTACCGTCGGTTGAGTGGCCGTCCATCACAATAATCTCGTCGACCCATTCCTTTTTCACCCTTGGCATGATCGCCTTGACGCCCTCGATCTCATTCAACGTGGGAATAAACAGTGTCACTTTCATAGAGATGAGCGGGCGGGCTTCTGTACCAGAATGACCATACTGACTCCAAAAGGCAGGGAGAGGTTCGCGATCAATTCTGATTCGATCCAGAGAATATATTTAAAGAGAATGTTGATAAGCGAAGGAGGAATATCATTGTATGATCTTGTCTTGTCGTTCAGAGAGAACACCCTCAAGAAACGGGTCACCACGACAAAGGCTGCTTTTATGGGGAATAAGAAAAAGTTGTAAAAACTGAATTTTTTTATTTTCCACTTTCCATAGAAGAGCGCGAGAAACTGCCCATGACCGTACCTTCTGATATGGTGAACCGCCTCATCCATCTGACTCCAAAAAAATTGATGTGCAGGGACCGTCAGCAATGCATGCCCTCCGTCTTTCAAATGATCGAACATCCACTCGACCGCCTCTTGGTCATTGGGTATGTGTTCTAGGACATCGGCCATCAAAATCAAATCGAATTGTTGCATCAATTTTTCCGGAGATTTCCATACGCGCGCATTTTCTTCTCCCCATTTCTTTTTCACCGCACGAAGCGCATCTTCTTGAAGTTCCAAACCGACAACGTCTCCATATTGCCGCAACATGGGGATATTGGCTCCAAACCCGCATCCCACATCCGCGATGAGCAGTTTTTGACTGCAATCAATATGACGTTCAATCATTGTTTCGATGATCTTCCTTCTCCCTAACCACCACCAATGACCGTCTTGCACTTCGCTCATGAGCTTATACTCGGAACTCTCCATACGGATCATCCTCCTTGATGAGAGTCTCTTCCCTAGAGAGTTATCAGCCGAAGCATAAACTTCTCAAAGGCATAATAGGTAGAGTAGGGCATCCATTCTAGGTATCGCCATTCTTTATATTGAAAATATTGCGACACTTGTTCCCTATAAAACTTGAATGAGGCATCCGAAGTGACGACCGGACTCTTCGTCAGTTGCCTTTGCAAACGTTCATCATTGGTCTCTAAAAGCTTCAGCTGTTTGATCCACTCCGTCTCTTTTTCTTTGTTCCCAAAATGGTTTTCTAAATAGGCCAAGTAAAATAGGCACTCTACCGTCGCGTTGATCTCCTCTTGAAGATCGGCAAAAATGCGTCGGGTGTTCGAGTCCAAGTGACTCTCCGGGTCCTGCATCTCTCTTTTCATCTTATGAAACCAGTCGTTCAAGCTGTCTCCATCGGTCAGCCATCTTAAATCACCGAAGTTCATGTCGCCGAGAAGATATCGAAATAAAAAAGGCCGACTTTGAATCGCCTTTAAAAACGACTCTTTGGCCGGGAGAAGTTGCCTATTTCTCAGCTGCTCTTTGGCCAAATCAAAATTCACAAAAAAAGGATCGATCGGCCTCCCCTCTCTTTCCAATCTCTCCCGGTTAAAAACATAGGTCATCAGAGGCGTTGCTGACTCCGGTGATTTTTGGAATGAGACGTTGACATAATTCTTGTCACTGAAAATCTGGCTGAAAACGGCCTTGGCATTGAAATAACGATCCGTTGGTTCCTCGGTGATCGCCTGGAGTCCACGCTCCCGAAAAGGAATCGGCAAGACGTTGAGAATCACGATTTGTTGGGGTTTTATTTTGGAGTTAGAAATCTTTTGAAGATCTTCTTTGATGAGGGTGGCTCCTTTGATGTATTCATAAGAGGACAAAACATTAACGAGTCTGCCCCGAAAAAGGGAGAATTTGACGGCTGCGATGTTCGAGAGGAACAGACATGCAAACAAAAGTGCGATGACGGCCTCTTCTGTTTTTCTCCAAAAAGAGGCGGAGATTTTAAGATTTGAAAACAGAAAACCGATCAAGCGAATGAAAACAACGCAAAAAATGACTGAAAATATCGGAGCTAAATAAATAAAATAACGGCTCCGAATGGGGTCTTGATTCCGCAGATAAACGTAACACATAAGATACCAAACAAGGAGTACGAGGAGCGCCCTATGCTCCTTCCATGAAATTAAAATAAAATAAATGAGACCTACGGCGATCAGGAAATAACTGACAAGGGAGGCCTGGGTCGGTATCAGATAATAGACCCAGGTCGAGGTCACCCATTGCGCCGTTTGCAGTGGTTCTAAAAATGCCTTGAAGCAGGCCGTGAAAGGAAGGAGTACCGAATATCCAATGGCAAAAGCATTATTGGTGAATGTTTTAAAATGGAAAACGGCACAGGCCACCAAAAGGACGCAGCCAAGAAGAAAATACTTTTCAAAACTTTTCGGCAGACGCTTTTTTAATTTTACGTACCCCTTGAACCCATAGAAAGCGGCCAACAACGCGGCCAATCCAAAACAGACAAACAGCCAATAAGGACAGGAGGTAAAATAAAAGCCCAGCCTGTCGTCTCCCGCGTGAAAAAGACGAAAAAAAGGATGTCCTAAATAAATCGCAACAACGGGAAGCCACACTTTTAATTTTTTTATTTTTTGTGAATCGTCAATCGAACAGAAAAAAATATGCACCAACATCATGATGGGGAGCGCCACGACATTAAACCTGCAAAAAGAGGCCAGAAGATTGACAAAGAAAGAGAGAAGCCAATAGGTTCTAAACTTTTGATCCCTCACCATGAGATCATCGGTCTTTAAGTAAAGATTAAGCCCCAGAAGAACAAAAAAAACGATGATGAGATGTTGGAAGGCCATCGGCCACAGGGTGGCATGAAGTTGGGCAAAAAAGAAAAGCATGGAAAGGGCTGAAAAAAAACCGACTTGAAAAGACAACTTCGCTCTTCGGCATAACAAGTAAAACAGAAAAGCATTACAGACATGTACCCATAGGGCGACTTCGATAAAATATTTTACTTGTAATCCAAAAAAGTGAAGACAAACAAAAAAGTAGGCGGCGGAAATCGGATCAAAAAACCACCATAAAGGGGAAAAGATGTATTTGATGAAACCGAGGGGAGTCAGATCCCGTGTTTGCCACACAAAGTTCGGCATGAACCACACAAGATCTTGTTCGAACACATGACTCGCAATTTCATGGCTGATCGATCGGTAGAAGAAAAATAAAAATGCCGAAGCAAAGAAAAAATAAAAAACGGATCTGAAGGACAAACTGATTTTATGGAATCTGATCAACGCGCCGCCCGCTCCTTTAAATGTTTCTATCCTTGCAGATCGCTTAAAAGTCAAAGGATAATCACCCCGTCCGCTGGGGGGGTGCGCCGGACGTTTTTCCCCTTGTATATTCGATTTGAATCTAATAGGAAGTCCACTCTTTGAACGTTCAGAAGGAAGAACAATTTTCGTGGCCACTCTTTCTCCAAAAGAAATCGAGCTCCTAGAGAGTATCGGTGGAAATAAGATACTTTCTCAGAGAGATCTTGCAAAATCAGCCAGTTTGTCGTTGGGACTTGTCAATATCATCATTCGAAAGTTCGTCCGTGAAGGCTATATCCGGATCAATCATCTCAATAAGAAAAAGGTGGAATACCTGTTGACGCCGCTCGGTCTCAGTGAAAGCGAGAGAATCACCTCCGCTGATACGAACGAAACTATCCAAAAATTCAAACAGATTGAAACTCAGCTGGTCCAGATGCTTCAGGAACTCCATACGAATGGATACAGGTATTTTTCTATTCATGGGAACGGAGAGCTGAGGCAGTTGTTGGAGTCGACTTTCAAAAGCTCCCTTGGCAATACATCCGCTTGTCTGGAAGAAACGGATCGGAACCAGCCGGACTCCATTGTTCTGAATTTAATGATCAGACCGCCTGAAGAAGAATTTTCCGGGAATGTCATCCGCGTCCTGGAAAAGATTCGAACCTGGTGAAGCAGGTTCTCACGATCGATTTGTAGGCCCACAATTTGGCCTAACCTAATGAAATTTAAAAGGAATCCTTTTGGATTTAAGGGCGGTAGCTCGTTCGAACGGAGGAAAGTCCGATGAAAGAAATCAAGACAGTCATTGTGACAGGCGGGGGCGGATATGTGGGAACTATCCTCGTCTCAAAACTTTTGGCGGCAGGATACAAGGTCCGGGTGATTGATCTGTTCCTGTTTGGAGACTATCTCCCCAAAGGCCATCCCGGACTTGAATCGATCCAAGGGGATATCCGGAATCAAGAACTCCTCAGGTCGGTTGTCGAGGGGGGCGATGCCGTTATCCACCTGGCCTGTATCTCGAATGACCCCAGTTTTGAGTTAAATCCCGCACTCAGTCGCTCCATCAACTATGAGTGCTTCGAACCGATGGTGAAACTCTCCAAGGAGAGCGGGATTCAGCGTTTCATTTATGCCTCCACCTCCAGCGTCTATGGAGTCAGTGAGGCTCCGGAGGTGACGGAAGACCACCCTCTGGTTCCCATCACCGACTACAATAAATACAAAGGGATGTGCGAGCCTCACCTTTTCAAATATCAATCGGACGATTTTACGACGGTCACCATTCGTCCTGCGACGGTTTGCGGCTATTCTCCGCGCCTTCGTCTCGACCTGACGGTGAACATTCTCACCAACCACGCCGTCAACCACAAGAAAATCACCGTCTTCGGAGGCCGACAGAAACGACCCAACATTCACATCGATGACATCTCCGATCTCTATGTGGAGCTTCTTAAAATGCCTGCGGGAAAAATCGCCGGGAAGACATTCAATGCCGGCTATGAAAATTTCACCGTTGCGGAACTGGCGGAGATGGTCCAAAAGATTGTTTCACGAGAGATGCCGGAATTAAAACCGATCACGATTGATACCGCCCCGAGCGACGACATCCGATCGTACCATGTCTCTTCGAAGAAGATCAAAAAAGAACTCGGCTGGACGCCCAAGAGAACACTGGAGGATGCCGTTGTTGATCTGTGTCGTGCCTTTCGTGCCGGGAAGATCAAGGACTCCTTCACGGATAATCGTTATTTCAATGTGAAGGCGGTCCGAGCTTCTCAACTGAGCGAGTTCCCATGAAAAATAGCCCATCAAAAAAATGCGCAGTTGTCACGGGGGGATGCGGATTCATCGGGAGCCATATGGTCGATCTCCTCTTGAATGAGGGGTTTGAAGTTCGTGTCATCGACAATATGATCACCGGACGGCCCGATAATCTCAAGCACCACGCGAACAATCAAAGCTGTATTGTGGAGAAGGCGGATATCGGCGACCTCAAGGAGGACTCTCCCCTCTTCAAGGACGTTGATTACGTTTTTCACTTTGCCGGGATCGGAGACATCGTTCCTTCCATCGAAAATCCGCGTGAATATCTCCGAGCCAATGTTCAAGGGACGGTGGCGGTCCTCGAGGCCGCCCGACATGCCGGAACCGTCAAAAAGGTCGTCTATGCCGCCTCTTCTTCCTGCTACGGCCTGGCCAAGGAACTCCCGACCACGGAAAACGCCCCGGTCAATACCGAATACCCTTACGCCTTGAGTAAAAATCTCGGGGAACAGGCCCTCCTCCACTGGCACAAAGTCTATCGCCTCCCGGTGAACAGCCTCCGCATTTTCAATGCCTATGGCCCGCGCTCCAGAACCTCGGGGGCTTATGGAGCCGTCTTTGGAGTTTTTCTCGCACAAAAGCTTCAAGACAAACCGTTTACTGTTGTCGGCGATGGGACTCAAAAACGGGACTTCGTTTATGTCACCGACCTCGTTCGCGCCTTTTATGCCGCCGCCGGGACCGAAACCTCCGGTGAGATATTCAATATCGGGGCGGGAAACCCGCAGCCGATCAATCGATTGGTCACATTACTCGGAGGGCCGGTCGTTTATGTTCCCAAACGTCCCGGGGAGCCTGATTGCACCTGGGCCGACATTGCGAAGGCCCAAAAGAAACTTGGGTGGTCACCGAAGGTTTCATTTGAAGAAGGGGTCGCCGTCATGATGAAGCAGATCGACGATTGGGCCAAGGCCCCCCTCTGGACACCGGAGAACATTGCGCGGGCCACCAAGACATGGTTCGAATACCTGGCCCCGTGAAACGAGCGGTCTTTCTCGATAGGGATGGGGTCTTGGTGGAACCGATTGTCCGTGACGACCGTTTTTTTGGCCCGACGACACTGGATGAATTCCGACTTTTTGACGATGCCCCCAGGCAGATTGACCGACTCCGACAGGCCGGCTTTCTCTGTATCCTCTTCACCAATCAGCCGGACGTTTCACGCGGCCTGCTGCCCGTTGCCGTTCTCGATCAAATGCACCAGGTTCTAAGATCCCGGATTGCACTCGACGATCTCTTGGTCTGTCATCATGACGATCATCACCGTTGCCGTTGCCGCAAGCCAAATCCGGGAATGATCTTTGAAGCTCAGGAAAAGTGGGGCATTGATCTGAAAAATTCTTTTGCTGTCGGAGACCGTTGGCGAGATATCGATGCGGGACGGGCGGCGGGGTGCCGAACCGTCTTGATCGAATACCCTTACAGCCATTGCCGGGCGGCCGATTTTAATGTTTCAAATCTTGTGGAGGCGGTGGATATTGTTTTGACAAACCGATGAAAAAAATATTCTACATGTGCAAAGCTCTGATTCCTGAGGACCAGCGAAAGTTTCTCTTCCTGCTTATTTTCTTTATGCTGATTGCAGCCATTTTAGAAGCAATGGCGATCGGAGGAATCGCGCCGTTTATCGCAATCATTACGGATCCAGGAGGAACTCCAAACGGCAATGGGATTTTTTTAAGCCTGGTCGTCCACGGAAAAAATGCCTTCGGTCCGCGATTCATTTCCATTTTGGCGCTGGGGCTGATCATCGTCTCGATCACAAAAAATGGATTTTTATATTACTTGGTTATCGTGTCGAACAAATTCGTCTTTGAAAATCAGGCGCGCTTGGAAACAAAGCTCTATGAAGAATACTTGAAGGCCCCCTATTCCTACCATTTAAATGCAAACACGGCGGATCTCATTCGCAACATTAAATATGAAGTGGCTACGGCGATGAATAACGTGATGCGTCCCATATTGGCGACCGTGGTGGATTGCATTATGATCCTGGCCGTGTCCGCTTTACTCATGTTGATGGCACCCATAGTGACACTGGTTACTTTTAGTTTACTTTGTTTTTCTTCCTGTCTGTTTAACTGGATTTTAAAGAAGAGATTGTCTCTTTACGGAGTTATCCGACAAGAGGCTTCCAGCAAAATGATTCGTTGGATCAATCAAGGTTTGGGGGGAATAAAAGAGATAAAGGTTTTGGGACGGGAGTCTTTCTTTGTTGATACGTTCAATCAATCTTCAAAACAATATGCTTTTGCGGAATCAAAGTTTTGTTCTCTGAGCCAAACGCCGAGGTTGTATTTCGAAACACTGGCGGTGACCGGAATGTTATTTTTGATGATTGCCATGCATTGGTATAAACAATCCGCGTCCAATATTCTTCCATTACTTGCCATGCTCACATTGGCAGGGATGCGACTCATGCCTGCAGTTAATCGCATATTAGGTAATATCACAAATATCCGATACAGCGCCCCTGCCCTCAATATCGTGTTTCATGAGTTGGAATCCCTTAATATTGAGAAAAGGGATAAACCATTTTTGCTGAAAAAACTCCCGAATGTCGCGAAGTCAGGTCTCCATTTGGAAGAGGTCAGCTTTCAATATCCGGGGTCAAAGGAAGATGCCTTAAAACATATTAATATGAGTGTGAGTGCCCATGAATCAGTCGGCATTGTTGGAAAAACAGGGGCCGGAAAGACAACATTGATAAACCTCATTTTGGGTCTCATTAAGCCCACCAAAGGATCGATCTGTCTTGACGGAATGGATCTGCATCAAAATGGATCGAAGCCTGAAAGATATGCCGGTTACGTGCCCCAAGAAATCTATCTATTGGATGATACGGTCAGGCGCAATATCGCTTACGGACTCAAGGATCCGGAAATCGATGATGAAAAAGTATGGGACGTTCTCAGACTGGCACGGCTGGACAAATTTATCCGATCATCACCTCAAGGGCTGGATGCTCTTGTGGGAGAGCGCGGCGTTCGTATTTCCGGCGGCCAAAAGCAGAGGATAGGGATTGCGCGCGCCCTGTACGCGGATCCAAAATTGCTTGTTTTCGACGAACCGACTTCGGCTCTCGATGCAGAAACAGAAAGAGATATTGCGTTATCTATCCAGGAAATATCAGCTAATAAAATGGTGATTATTGTAAGCCATCGCCATGACTTGCTGGATCACTGCGATCGAATCTACAGAATTGCGGCCGGGAAAATTTTTTTAGAAGAAAGAGAAGAGGCAGCCCTTGGACATTTCGCCAAAAATCATACCTTTTGATGAGCTTGTAGGAATCGCCGGAAAGATCAAAAGCCAGGGCAAAAAACTTGTTTTGTGCCATGGCGTATTCGACCTCGTTCATCCGGGCCATATCCTCCATTTCAAGGCGGCAAAAAAGAAAGGCGATGTCTTGATCGTCACCCTGACACGAGATGAGTTTGTCTTTAAGGGGCCGGGAAGGCCCTACTTCAACCAAAGACTTCGGCTGGAAACAATCGCAAGCCTGGAGGCGGTTGACTACGTCGCTTTGAATAAATGGCCCACAGCCATTGAAACCATCAAGGAGTTAAAGCCCGATTATTATGCGAAAGGTTCTGATTACGCGCAGAATGAAAAGGATATTACCGGGAATATTGCCCTCGAGGTCAGTGCTGTTCGAGATGCCGGCGGCCAGGTCGTTTACACGGACGAGGAGATGTTCAGCTCCAGCACCCTCATCAACAGCTTTTTTCAGGATCATGCGCCGCAGACACGCGCTTACTTGCAGGATTTTAAAAAATATTTCACCTCGGAAGAAATCATCGCCTGTCTGAAAGGGCTGAAAGATTTAAACGTCCTGGTTCTTGGAGAGGCGATCTTGGACCAATATCACTATTGCCAGCCTTTGGCAAAAACGCCCAAGGATTCCATCGTGGCGGTAAAACATCAGTCGGAAGAAGATTTTGCCGGCGGGACTCTCGCCATCGCCAATCACTTAGCAAATTTTTGCCGCCAGGTAAGCCTCATCAGTATCATCGGAAATGAAGAGGAGCACCAAAGATACTTCCGGTCAAAGTTGGCGTCCAACGTCGAATTCATTCCGATCATCGCGGATGATCGAACAACGATTATTAAGCGCCGTTTTGTGGAAAGAGAGGGAAGTTCATTCAAAAAGATGTTTGAAATTCAATTTGTAAACGACGAATACCTTAATAAGGAAACGGAAAATCAAGTCGTCAAACAATTGATAAAAAAGATAGAAGATGCGGACTTGGTGGTCGTCGGTGATTTCGGTCATGGTATGATGACGCCAAGACTCAAGGAGCTTCTCTACGATTCCGGTAAATTTCTGGCGATCAATACACAAAGTAACAGCGCCAACATGGGATTTAATCCGGTCACCACCTATAAAAGGGGAAATTACATTTGTCTCGATGAGCCGGAATTGAGATTTGCGGCACACTCCAAGTACGGGAAAGTGGAGGTCATTGCGGAGAGCATCAAAAGAAAGCTGGAGGCGAAGGATTTTATGGTCAGTCTGGGTGCGAACGGCAATATCTTATTCGACGGCAAGGGAGATGCCTATTCGACTCCCATTTTCAGCAAGCGAGTTGTGGACCGGACGGGTGCCGGAGATGCCCTGTTTTCAATCACAGCTCCCTGTGTTTATAAGGATTATGATCGAAGAATGGTCGGTTTTGTGGCAAATTGCGTCGGAGCATTGGCCGTCGAGACTGTTTGCAACAGAGATCCCATTGACCCAACCCAGTTGTATAAATTCATCACCTATCTCATGAAATAAAACTGGGGTTATAAGAAAACACTATGGAACGAGGAAAAATCGCAACCCAATTTATCGATCTTGTTTCGACGAACAGCAAGGAAACTCTTGTTTTTGACGTGCGCGGTGAGGTGTTTTCTGTTCGCGAAGGATTCTCACGAACAATCGGGATCATTGAGAATTGCTGTGATAACGGCGGCAAGCTTCTCTTTATCGGTAACGGAGGATCGGCCGCCATTGCAAGCCATCAGGCCCTCGATTATTGGAAAAACGGAAAACTCAAAGCCCTGGCCTTTAACGATGCGAGTCTTCTGACGGCCCTCTCCAATGATTTGGGATATGAGCATGTGTTCTCAACACCGATCGAAAGCTTCGCTGACGAAGGAGACGTCCTGATCGCTATCAGCAGTTCCGGCCAATCTCAGAATATTCTCAATGGGGTCCTGGCCGCAAAACAAAAAAAGTGCCGCGCCATTACCTTTTCGGGTTTTAATGCCGATAATCCTCTCAAGAAGATGGGCGATCTGAACTTCTACGTGCCCTCCTCTTCCTACGGAGTCGTGGAAGTGACACACCTCACCCTTATCCATGCAATATTGGAAGACAGGATGGAACACCTCGCAGGGGGAAAAAAGGAATAAAATGAAAGTTCCCTTTTCCTATTTAAGTCGACAATTCGAATCCCCGGATCTCATTTTTGATGATCTGAGGAAGTTCGTGAAAACGGGCGATTTTACTTTGGGGAAAAAATTAGAGGAGTTTGAAGGGAAATTTTCCTCCCTGATCGGGGTGAAACATTCTGTCGGCGTCAATTCAGGAACCGACGCGCTGATGTTATCATTGAAGGCATTGGGTGTCGGATTCGGCGATGAAGTGATCACTTCAGCCGAAACGTTTATCGCGACGGCGGGGGCCATCGTCGGAGTCGGTGCCAATCCTGTTTTTGTGGATGTCGATGATACCTATGTCATCGACGCCGATAAAATCGAGGCGGCCATCACACCCAAGACGAGGGCGCTTCTACCGGTCTATTTTACGGGAAATTGTCCCGACATGCCCAAGATCATGGAGATCGCCAAAAAACATGATTTGCCGGTCGTGGAAGATTCCTGTTGTGCCATCGATGCCTCTTTTGACGGAAAAAAGGCCGGCTCCTTCGGAGCCGCGGGAGGGTTCAGCTTTCATCCCCTGAAAAATCTTAACGTCTGGTCGGACGGCGGAATGGCAACGACGAATTCGGATGAAATGGCCCGCAAATTGAGGCTTCTCAGAAATCACGGCCTGGTGGGCCGCGATGAAATCGAGATATTCGGCTTGAACAGTCGGCTGGATACCCTGCAGGCGGTGGTAGCCCTGAGGATGATCGACGATGTGGAACGCGTGACCGATCAAAGAATAGCGAATGCCCGTAAACTGGATCAGGCTTTCTCCGAGCTGGGCGATTTCATCGAGGTGCCTCAAAGACGCCCGCACATCCGACATGTCTTCCACCTTTATATGGTGCGCGCGAAAAAACGCGACCAACTCCTGGATTATTGTGTCCAGAACGGGATCGAAGCCAAAATCCATTATCCGATCCCTCTCCCCTATCAGAAATGTTGTCAACCTCTTGGGTACAAGAGGGGAATGTTTCCAAAAACGGAGAGGGATTGCGGTTCCATCATCACTTTTCCGGCCCATCAGCATCTGACCGAAATGGAAATTGACTATATGATATCTACGGTCAAAAAATTTTACAAAAACAACTGGAAATAAAACAGTTTCAGGAGGAGTGATGAGAACACAAGCTGCCATTTTGACGGAATTAAACGCGCCGCTCACGGTGGATGATGTTGTGATTCCGGAATTACAGTTCGGACAGGTCCTTGTCCGCATTAAGGCCACCGGTATTTGCGGAAAACAGTTGGACGAGTATTGGGGAACTCGCGAGGACCCTTATCTTCCACACCTTTTGGGTCACGAGGCGTCCGGAATCGTGGAGGAGGTGGGGATGGGCGTCAGTCGGGTCAAGCCGGGCGATCATATCGTCGCCTGTTGGCTCAAGGGGACGGGGATCAATGCACCGATACCTCAGTACCAATGGAATGGAAAGAAGGTCAATGCTGGAAACATCACCACTTTTCAATTCAAGAGCATCATTTCCGAAAATCGGCTGACTCCCATTTCCAAAAAAGTACCTTTCGATGTCGCCGCTCTTTTTGGTTGCGCCATTCCCACCGGTTTTGGAACCATTTTTCATCAGGCCCGCGTGGTGCCTGGAAGCTCGGTGGTCGTATTTGGGGCGGGAGGAGTCGGACTCTGTGCCATCATGGCAAGTTCACTGGTCTCCGCATCAAAGATTATCGCGGTCGACATTAAAAATGAAAAACTGCGTTTGGCAAAAGAACTCGGAGCCACGCACACCCTCAACGCGAAAGAGACCGATCTTCTCCCCGCGATCAAGGATCTGACGGGTGAGCACGGCGCCGATTATGCGATTTCAACCTCGGGAGATCCGGTCGCCATGGAACAAGCCTATCTGTGCACAAAAAAGGATACGGGATATGTGGTTTTGGCGGCCGTTCCCGGGAAAAAGATATCCTTCGACGCTTATTTGATGAATTACGGCAAGAGGCTGGTCGGTTCCCACGGCGGAGGAACCGACGTGGATCGTGATATTCCCAGGTATCTGTCACTCTATCAGGAAGGAAAATTAAAAGTAGACCGCCTGATCACGGACCGTTTCAAGCTGGGCCAAATCAACGAAGCGATGACAAAGCTATCGACCGGACAGATTGCTGGCCGGGCGCTTCTGGAGATGGACTGAGTCTCTTGAAAAATATTCCAAAAGAACTTTGTCTCGAGATGTACCGGATGATGGTGGTCATCCGGAAATTCGAGACCGCAATTGCAGAGGCCTACGGGGAACAGAAAATGTGTTCGCCCACGCACCTGTATACGGGCCAGGAGGCCGTCGCCACCGGTGTTTCTCTGGCGCTACAAAAGACGGACAAAGTCCTCGGTTATTACCGGGGCCATGGTTATTATTTGTCCCGGGGAGGTGATCCCAGGGAAATGATGGCTGAGCTCTATTGCAAGGTGACCGGTTCAAACCGAGGAAAGGGCGGATCCATGCTCTTGTCGTCTCCAAAGGTGGGCTACTTGGGTTCTTCCGCCATTGTTGCCGGTGGAATCCCAATCTCGGTCGGTGTCGCTTTGGCTTCGAAGATGAGGAATTTAGACGAAGTCACCGTGTCTTTCTTTGGAGATGCGGCCACCGAGGAGGGAGTTTTTTATGAGAGCCTCAATTTTGCCGCCCTTAAAAAGCTTGCGGTGGTATTTGTTTGCGAGAACAATTTTTATGCAGTCCAATCCCACATTTCAAAGCGGCAGGCTGTTGCGGACAATATTTATAAACGTGCCGAAATATTCGGCATCCCCTCCGTAAAAATCGACGGCAATAATGTGGAAGAAGTTTATAACGCTTCGGTTCAGGCCGTTAAAACGGCTCGTGGCGGCAACGGACCTTTTTTCATCGAAGCGGTAACGTACAGATGGCACGAACATGTCGGACCGGGCGACGACACGGAATTTGACTGGCGGCCTAAAGAAGAACTCGCGCTCTGGAAAAAACGGGACCCCATTTTTCTCTTTGAAGGAAAATTGGCCAAAGAGGGCATCTTGAGTGATGGGCTGAGAGCCGAAATTCACGAAGTCATCGACAGGACGGTCAAGGAGGCCTTCGCTTTTGCAAAAGAAAGCCCATTGCCTGGACCCGAGGAACTGATGAAGTCGATCTGTTGAGGTCCCTTTTGTCATGAGAAAACTCAAGTATTGTGAAGCGATCGGAGAGGCCACTCTGCAGGCGATGCAGAGGGACGAAAGGATTTTCGTCATGGGAGAGGGTGTGGATGATCCGAAAGGAATTTTCGGCACGACACGAACTGCCTATGAAGCCTTTGGAGAAAAAAGGGTGTTTGATATTCCGTTGTCGGAAAATGCCTTAACCGGCTGGGGCACGGGAGCCGCTTTGAACGGCATGAAGCCTTTGATGGTTCATGCACGGAATGATTTTTTGCTTTTGGCGCTCGATCAAATCGTAAACCACGCGGCGAAATGGAAATACATGCATAATGAACAGGTACCTTGGACCATTCGAAGCCTTATCGGGAGAGGATGGGGACAAGCGGCTCAACATTCGCAAGCCCTTCATGCCATTTTTGCCTATATACCCGGATTAAAAATGGTGATGCCCGCGACGCCTTATGATGCGAAGGGACTTTTAATGGCCGCCCTGGCGGATCCCTCACCCGTCATCATTATAGAACATCGCAATCTCTATCAGACTGCCGGAATCGTTCCGGCCGAGCCCTACGAAGTGCCGTTGGGAAAGGCCAATATCCTGAAGGTCGGAAATGACGTGACCATCGTCGCAATCTCTCAAATGGTGGAAGAGGCTCTCAAGGCGAGTGACGCGCTGTCAAAAATTGGCATCCATCCCGAGGTGATTGACGTGAGGACGCTGCGGCCCCTGGATAGCGATTCTATCATTGCCTCCGTGAAAAAAACGGGAAGGTTGATTGTTTGCGACGTGGGCTGGAAACAATTCGGTGTTTCGGCTGAAATAACGAGTCGCGTTGTGGAAGAGGCCTTCCCCTTTTTAAAAAATGCCCCTATCCGAATAGGGCTTCCGGATTGCCCCACGCCATGCAGTTACAGCCTGGAGAAGGTTTATTACCCTGATGATCGCGACATCATCGACGCCGTCAAAAAAATATTGCCTAAAAATTTGGAGAGTAAGTTCCGATCCATCGCAGGAGCCGAAGCCCCAAAACAGATCGAGTTCGAAGGCCCGTTTTAAGAAATGCAAGAAGTCCCTTACATCAATCTCAAAAGACAGCATCGGGCACTGAAGGAAGAAATCCTCTCCGTTGTCGAGCAGTCTCTCGTTCAAGGAGACTTCATTCTGGGAGACAAAGTGGAAGAGTTTGAGAAAAAATTTGCCGCCTACTGCGGCAGCAAATATGCGATCGGGGTCAATTCCGGAACCGATGCCCTCTTTTTAACCATGAAAGCCCGCGGTATAGGTCCCGGCGACGAAGTCATTACGGCCCCAAATTCCTTTCTGGCAACGGCCTCCGCAATCGTCGCTACGGGAGCCCGGCCTGTTTTTGCGGATATCCGGGAAGACCTCAATCTTGATCCCAACAAAATAGAAGAAAAAATTACGAAGAACACGAAAGCCATCATTCCGGTGCATCTGACGGGCAAATCGGCGGATATGACCCCGATTCTGGAGCTGGCTGAAAAACACAATCTTCCTATTATCGAGGATGCCGCCCAATCCGTCGGGGCGGAATACCGCAAGAAGAGGATCGGATCTTTCGGAATTGCTGGATGTTTCAGTTTGCATCCGCTCAAAACATTGAATGCCTGCGGAGACGCGGGAGTGATCGTGACGGATGACGAAGATTTATGCCGGTTATTGAGACAGTTACGCAATATCGGACTTAAAAATCGGGACGAGTCCGATATCTGGGGGTTTAACAGCCGCTTGGATTCTTTGCAGGCGGCCATACTCACCGTAAAATTAGGCCATCTGGACGGATGGCTAAACGCCCGGAGAAAAAATGCACATTTTTACGGGGAATACTTGAGCCGCTATTGTGATGTGCCGCGAGAAGGCGAAAATGAATATTGCGTTTATCACACTTACATTATTCAGACCGACCGCAGGGATACATTGCAGGAATTCCTACGGGAGAATGGCGTCGGTACCCGGATTCATTATCCTATCCCCATCCATTTGCAGAAGGCGGCAAAAGGCCTGGGTTATCAGAGGGGAGATTTCCCCGTATGTGAACGGTCGGTTGAAAGGATATTAAGCTTGCCTGTCTACGAATCCCTCACCCAGGAAGAACTGGATTACGTCATCGCCCGGATACAAAGATTTTTTGAAAAGGGAAAACCGCGTTGAATCCGCAGGTATTGGTTCTTGGCGCCTCAGGTTATATAGGGGGTCGGCTCTGTCAAGAGATGGCGGCGGAAGCGATCGGCACTTACCGTCACAAGCCGGTCTTTGGAGGACTCCATTTCGACGCGGTTTCCATGGATCTTTCCGGCCTTCTGGACGATTACCCGACGATACAAACAGCAGTGATTGGGTATGCCCAAAGCAACTTGGATCTTTGTAGGAGGGAGGAGGCTCTTTCCCGCGAGATAAACGTGTGCAGCACCCGTCGGGTGATTGATCTCCTGAAAGAAAGATCCATAAAGACGATTTTCTTGTCCTCCGATTGTGTCTTTGACGGGAAAAAAGGGGATTATATCGAAGAGGATGCCGCAAACCCTATTAATTTGTACGGAAAACATAAAATCGAAATCGAACATTATCTCAGGGAAAACGCCCCGGACTCGCTGATATTGAGGCTTCCCAAGGTATTCGGCACGGACATCGACGACGGAAAAATTCTTTCGTCGTGGATCAGTCAAATGCAAAAGGGCGGCACCATTCGATGTGCGTCGGATCAAAGATTTTCGCCGTTGGACATACGGGATATCGTGGCCTCCCTCCGTGCCGCCATCCGATCGAACTTAAGCGGCGTGTACCATGTCGCCAATACCCGCTCCTGCACCTGGGCGGAGTTGTTTTTGACTTTGGCCAAATCTCTTCATAAGAAACCGAAGTTCGAGGAATGCAGCATCGGAGATTTCAACACCTTGGAGCCTCGTCCTTTGAATATTTCCATGAATCCCTCAAAATTTTTGAAGACTACAAATTTAAAATTTAGAACCTTGGAGTCTTGTTGCGACGAAATAGCCGACAAGATATCGTTTAACAAATGAGAGGACAAAACATGGGAAAAGAAATCAATCTGATGGTGAACTATCCGAAGGCGAAGAGAGACGTGAAAGAAAGAGGCGCCACGAAAACGGAAAAGGACCGGGAGATCGCAAGGAGATTCGGCAAAGAATTCTTCGACGGTGACCGGAGCACCGGGTATGGTGGCTTTAATTATCATCCCCGGTTTTGGCAGCCGGTCGTACCGACCTTTCAGAAACAGTACTCTCTGGGGAAAAACAGTTCCTTGCTGGATATCGGTTGCGCCAAAGGATTTATGTTGCATGATTTTGCCGAGCTTATCCCCGGAATAAAGGTCAAAGGGATCGACATTTCCGGTTATGCGATTGAAAACGCTATCGACGACATGAAGCCGCATGTCAGCGTCGGCGACGCCCGGGAGCTGCCGTTTCCGGATAACTCTTTTGATCTGATTATCTCCGTCACCACGCTGCATAATTTGGAAAAAAAGGATCTGGGGAGGGCGTTGCAGGAAATCGAAAGGGTTGGCCGCGGCAAAAGCTTTGTCACCCTGGACGCCTACCGAACTGACGAAGAGAAGGAAATGATGGAGGCGTGGAATCTGACCGCCAAGACGGTCATGCATGTCGACGAGTGGGTCGCCTTTTTCAA
>OBEQ011972888.1_pt1 | contig 48217 bp, 54 predicted proteins | sample 1670901 | NCBI WGS metagenome assembly OBEQ01 (sample SAMEA104232315, study PRJEB22302) | groundwater metagenome | biome: forest; feature: aquifer; material: groundwater | place: USA | collected 2011-08-07 | depth 5.4 m
AAAGCCGACGTGTTCGATTACATCGAGCGCTTCTATAATCCCAGGCGGCGGCACTCGACGTTGGGCTATCTCAGTCCGATGGAGTTCGAACGGCAGGCGGAATTAGCGTAGGGTGGTGTCAACAAAACCGGCAGCAGCTCAACCACAGCGAGTAAGCTGCATAACACTGTTGTAAAGAAAGCGGACTTCATGAGCTGCTTCCTACTCAATTTGTCGAAGGAGTTCACCAAAGTATTGCACTTGATTCGGGTTTCCTTTCACGGCGGCCTCATTGAGGCTTTTCTGGATGCTGTTTTTCAATTGGGTCCGATCCGTGGGGCTGAGCTGTTTAGCTTGAACTGCAATCCTAGAGACTCTTTTCTCGTCTTCCGAGGAAAGCTGAGGTGCTGGTGCGGGGTATTGCTCGACTGAACGCTGCTGAGAAGGAGAAGAAGACGGGGGCGCGTAGGGAAATAGCTCGGCGGCAAACAGGAGTGAATTTGCAGACAAGGTATAACCGACAGCAACAATGGTAACCAGGAGGAATATTCGAAACGTTGTGATTGATGATCGCGTGGGATGTGGAAGGGTATCAGGATTCATTTCGTAATCCATGATGCGCGGGACAGTATCACAGTTGTTTAACGTTTTCTATCCAAAGTGTTAGGTTTGAGAAAAATATTTTTACATTATTGCGAGGAGATGGTTGTCCCTGTCGTAAGAGATGAAACAATATCTGGGGCTCTATGCTGGAACAGGATTTGCTCATAGCCAGGGATATTAACTGTATCCAGGAGTCCGACCAACGCCAGCCACCAGCCGTTGCATTGCTGCTACAATCATAGAATGATACGACCACCTGCACCGCGACAGTCTTCCTGGCGATCGGCCCCCGCACTGGGGGCTTGATTTTGGGGGAGCATTACAGTCTGCTGTGTGGTATCAGTTTCCCCTATGCTGCTTTCCATTCCTCCCGGTTGGCGATCCTTGCTCAAAGAAGAGACGCGCAAGCCCTACTATCGCGCGCTCGATGCGTTTCTTGAAAAGGAACTCGCCTATGGGCAGACGATTCTGCCCGCTCGCAAGGACATCTTCAACGCATTAGCCTCCACATCGTATGACCAGGTCCGCGTGCTGTTCGTCGGCCAGGATCCCTATCCAACTCCTGGTCATGCCCATGGCCTCTGTTTCTCTGTGCAACCCACCGTTCGGCCTCTTCCCTTCTCGTTGCGAAACGTCTATCGGGAGCTTACGGTTACAGACGATTCGTGCCTGCCTTGCGTTGACTCTTCCCCTCGTGCCCTGTAGGGTGGGGCATGACGTACTGAGCTACGCCGACTGTCCCATCTCTCGCACAGCACTCCCGCCCGCGTTCCCGTGCGTCGGATTCTCCAGTCTCCGCTGCTCCTCTACCAGAATCTTTCTGAAGTGCTGCGATTATTGGCGTGATCACGAGGACGGAAGCGGATTGGTTCATTGAGGACACACGAGTTCGCGGACATGCAGAGAACGTTTCGATACAGACTCCCAACCTATAAAGGAGTAATGCGATGACACCGGAAGAACAAATTACGAAGATGAAGAAAGCGATCACGCAGGCCATTAAAGTGATGGGAGATCGATTTGGATCGACGGAAGCGGACGTTGCGAGGGCTATCGATGAACTGAAGACGTCCATGCTGACGACGCCAGCCGCAGTGGCTCAGTCTCCTCAGAGCCAGGCAGCCGTGGCTGCCGGGGTGTAGCGATGCGAGTCCACCGCTGGCTTTTTTTCAGCATCCTGCCAGGAGCTGTTCACGCCATGGGTAATCAGCATCAAGGGAGGATAGTATGAAGAACACCACGCAAGTCTATGTGCTGACGCTAAATGCACCGTCAAGAAAAACGGTTCGACTCTGGACCGGAGCGAGCATCCATTCGTTGCGGCACTGCTCCAGCAAGAAGATTGATCGCACGCTGGCGGAGATGCAGCAGCATGTGGATGATTTGCAGCGCGCGATCAGCGTGCTGGCGACGGGCGGATCATATTCCATCAATCGCTCTCGATAATGTGCCGCTGTCGGTGGAAGGCACTCACTGAAAAAGAGGACAGCCATCATGCCGGACGATGTAGAAGATAAGAAGGTTCATGCCGCAGCTAAGCCGGCCAGCGCTCCATCACGGAAACCAGCCGATGGCGATCTCACGTGCAGCGAATCCCAGATTGAGGACATTCTCTCTGAGGGTGAGTCCAGCAGGCCAATGAGCAAGAGCGACAAGGGCTTGCATCCGAAACGCCAGCCGAAGTCCTAGCAGGATACTGAAAAAGTCCGCCAGCGTAAGAAGACCGTTATTTGGTTTGTCTGGTTATTTGCTTGAACGAAACAAACCAGATCAACCAGATGAACCACAAACGACGAGGACGGCCTTTTTGAGCATCCTGCGCAGTGTTCTCCTGTCGCCTGGACCTGTGAGGACCAGTGAAGCCCTAGCGTGCCTAGAGAGTATTTCCGCAGCCTGCTAGCGGTATGATGCCCAGGGTAAGGTCGGCGTGTTCTTTTCTGTCCTGCCGAATCTGCGGTATCGTCTTTTCCTCTGTGCCCACAGCAGAGTCGTGCGATGAGTATCCTGCTGGTCCGTCTCGCTGCCCACCATGTTCACGAGTGATGTTTCGCGTGGCGGCTTGTGCTCATTGGCAGGGCGGCGGAATAATCCGTGCTGAGAGTGCAACAGGGGAACAGCCATATGCCCGAACACACAAAGGATGATGTCAGGCCTCGCTGGCCTCTTCCGTCCCACGACTACTGGTCCACTCCTTTTGCCGAATCGTTGTTGCAGCAGCTGAATCTTTGCCCTGGAGCCTCCATTCTCGATATTGCCGCTGGCCACGGGATTCCAGCCTTCTACCTGGCAGAGCAGGTGGGGCCCACAGGGCAGGTCTTAGCCATCGATCTCAGTGGGCGTCAGGTCGAGAGTGCGCGAGCGATCCAAGGAGCGCAACTCCCGTGGCTGCGGTTCGAATGTCTGGATATGCGCGCGCTGCCTCAGCACCTGCCTCGTTTCGATCGCATCACCGGCAATCTCTCCGTCATGTTTTTCCGTCCCAACCGGTTCGAAGCCGTCCAGGGATTGGTGGAACATCTCAAGCCAGGGGGCCAACTGGTGCTGACCTTTCCTTCGCTTGGGACATTCGATTCACTCTGGCGTCGGGTCGATCAGGAGATGGCGGTTCGTGGTCTTTTGGCGGAGCGTCGTCGGCTGGAAGCCTATCTTGCCGAACGGCCGTCGGCAGCAGACGTTCGTGGATGGCTGGATCGGCTTCTTCTCTCGCGTATTGTCGTAGCCGAGTATCCGTTGGAGGGGGCAACTGGAGCCGGTCAGGCGTTTCTCCACCATCCGCTGCTCCGGGGTGGTTTTCTCGATGATGCCTATGAGTGTTTCGAGGATCAGAGTTTGGCCGAGGAAGTGATGACGAAGGTGTCGGAAGATGTAGAGAGCTTCAGGCCGCTGATTGCGCAGCGATGCGTATTGTCAGCGTGGAAGCCGTAGGGCGCTCGGTGATGCCAGGTTGCTCACCTGCGATGGGCGCACCTGTCCGGCGACGTCAGGTTTAAAATCGGTATCCAAGCTCCATGATGTACATGTCCACGCCGAGACTGGATGGTCCGTACAGGCCAGCATCGGAGAAGTGTTGGACCCGAAATCCGGTATAGGCATGCGGGAACGGACTCACTCGAATCCCCGAAGTTGCGGTGATTTGAACCGGACCCCCAAAGTCTTGCACGCCGAACTTATGGTTGCTGAAAAATCCTGCTCCCACTCCTGTGTCAAAGGTGACAAGTCCGTTCCAGCCGCTCAGTGCTAGACCAGGTACGGCCGTCACCATCAGACCACTCTCATTTGCCGCCGTCAGTAGCCCCGCGCTTGCGATCAGTCTCGTTTCTAAGTTCCATGTACCCTCACCGAGCGGCCAGGACCAGGGGAGCTTGATAACCGCTGCGACGTCGTACAGGTGAAAATAGTATTTTTGCTCTTTCCCCATGAGGGGAATTTTTTCACCGAAGCCAATGCGAGGGCCGATGCTCAGGAGGGCGATGTCTCCTGCAAGGCTGGGCGTACAGATCGCTGCGGAAAGCCAGAGAGCGAGCAGCAGATTTAGAAGGCGTGGATGTCGATAGCAGCGCATGTACGGTCTCTCGATGATTGGGATTAGTGTGCCATGGTTCGACAATTTCTCCAATAATTCACCTATATTAAAACAGCATGCTCGCTGAGCGTGAATACTTACGTTGTCCACATTGAGGAGGAAAATTATTTTTTGCGTAGGTATTTGTAGCTTGGCGATACAGGCGAGACAATCCCAGAAGCCGAGAGACATGTGGGGATGATAGGTCTGAAGTCTGGACTGGTAGGGCGGTAATGGTACGGAGAGTCGTTCGCTACGGCAGATCGAGTATATAGTATGGGAACAGGGTAGGTTGTGAAGGGGCGCTTCACACGAAGCGCCCCTTCAGCAATTGCAGCTTCTTGGTGCTTTGTTAGAAGCGACCGCGTCCGCCGCGATCGCCACCACCGCCACCGCCAAAACGACCACCGCCACCGCCACCGCCACCGGTGCGTGGTTCTTGTGGTTTGGCTTCATTGACAGTCAGGGGACGTCCGTCCATCTGTGAGCCATTCAACGCGGTAATCGCGGCCTTGGCTTCTTCCTGTGTGGCCATCTCGACGAAGCCGAAGCCTCGCGATTGCCCGGTGAACTTGTCCGTGATCACACGCGCAGACTCGACGGTGCCGTGCGCGGCGAAGAGGGTGGTGAGCTGTGATTCAGTTGCCGCATAAGGCAACCCGCCGACATAAAGTTTTGAACCCATGGGGGTTCCTCCTTCTGAAATTGATATTGTTTGAGACTCGAGAACGAACACACGAGGGGAAGGAACGGGCCGAAGACGCGAATAGTGGGGCGGCTTGGGTCGAGCTTCCGATCAGCTTCTCGGTACCAACAACATCGGTGATGGGCCGTTCTGTTTGCTGTTTCATGCGAGGCCCGCCGCATGAAACAGGAACATCCTAACAGAGGCGTTCGTGAAAAGCTATAGTGGCTGGTCTCTTAAATTTTGTCATGCTTGTGCGACGAGATATGGATTGTGCGGGTGAGTCGAGGATCAGGCTACGATCTGGCGCGAGAGGATTCGGCACTATCCTACACATCCGTATTGCCAGTGGGCCCGGGGCCGGGCCAGATAAGATAGGGTGGTCTCTTCATTGTCTCAGCTGAACGCGGGTAGAGACGTTGGGCATAGCTGTAGGCGTCTTCTTGCGCAATCAAGCACGTGGCCGCGGTGAGATGGTTGGAGATGACACGGAAGGCCCCTCGATCATCCGCTTCAATGGTCGCCATGTAGAGGGCACAGGAAAAGCTCCCTTCTTTTGAGCAGGCAGTGCTAATCAAGAGGTGCGATCCATCTGGAAAGGTCATGATCGGATCTAAGTTAGTACGGCCCATGGGTACTCCTTACTCGTGACGTGTGCGATCTTATACGGCTTGGTTTGCATAGGGGGTGACATAGAGCCTGAGGAGGTGCCCATCCCATCTAGTTCCTTCAAGGGCGACCACGGCGTTCAAGGCTTGTTCACCGGACCCCATTTCGACGAATCCGTATCCAGCAGACTTTCCCGTATGTTTGAATCGGACCACGTAGGCTCTGGCGACCAGACCGAAGGAGGTGAAGATGCCACGTAGTTCACAGTCCGAAACATTATCCGGGAGTCCTCCGACATACAGGATCCGTTTCCCCATCGAGATTCCCTTCGTGCCGCGTTAGTTCGTTCGAGCGAGCGAGTCCTCGACATACGAGCCTGTCCGCAACGCTGTCGCAAGTCCCAGTGAGTAGAGCCCGTGGATGAGCCATTTTGAGGGGTCGAAGTGGTACCAGCGAGGACCGTTTCGGTAGTCGGTCGGATACATGTGATGGTAATTATGGTACCCCTCGCCAAATGTCACGAGGGACACCAGCCAGCTGTCCCGGCTGGAGTCTGATGTGCCGTGTGGTTGCTGTCCCCACAGATGGCAGACGGAGTTGATAAAAAATGTCGAATTGAGCACGGCGAATGTGCGTCCCACGCCGGCGAGGAGAAAGCAGCCTACTCCACCCATCACACCGTTGAAGAGAAAGCCGATGAGAAATGTGCCGGCCAGACCCACGAGGAGCAGGAGGGGATAGTATTTGTGTTGCCAGATTGCAACGGGATCATTCGCGACGCGCGTCGCATATTTGGGATCGGCGTATCGATCGGGGGTAAAGAGCCATCCACAGTGGCTATGCCAGAACCCTTGTTGCGCGTTGTACGGATCTTTTTCCTCGTCACAGTGCGCGTGATGGCGCAGATGATCCGCGGCCCATTTGATGGCGGAGTTCTGAAGCGCCCAGGCGCCTCCGATTAAGAGCATAGCTTTGACCCAGTTCGGGCAGTCAAAGCTTCGATGGGCCATCAATCGATGGTAACCGACGGTAATGCCAAGGCCGCTGACGACATAGAGCAGCCCAAATAGCGACCAGTCGAGCCAGGTGTAGTGGTAGAGATATCCATAGAGAGGGACCCCGATCACGGCACCTATGGAAATGGCGCAAAAGAGGATGATGGTCCAGATCCCCTGGCGACTGCTGATCTTGATCGGTATACCAGTACGGGTGATGGCGAATGTTGGTGATCGTGGAGCTATGCGTTGTTGTGTCGTGTGCCTCATAGGAGCTCTTACCCAAGGTATTGGTATTGTGGCCACCGACCGCCACTATGGTGCACTTCGATTCAACCAATGTCTGCACCGTCATTTGCCATCTGCCGATCGTGCTAATCGGACAGGGGCGAGCGCGGTACGGACTGGTACTGTCGACGGTCTCCCTGAAGAGGTCCATGTGAGGAGCAGGGCGGAAACTAGAGCATCGATCGCGCAGAATCTAGGAGGGAGGGAATGAAGGCGCGAGGGATAGAGTAGTGACCGGGTTTCATGTGAAGGTACCTTAGCACAGTCTGGCTAGGATAGCGAACGCATCAAGCTGTTATGACGTGATAATAGCTCAATACTTTGAATGCAGAGGTGGATTTTCCCCCTCGGCATTGTCGAGCTTTTTTTCCATGAGAGTTGACGCCAGAAGGGGCTTACTGTACGATGACTCCCACAGCGTTATCGCAGTAGTCCGGCGGCACGGCTGTATACACCATAACGGACTTCGCGATCGCATCGCGACCAGGTCCTGTCGGAGTTGATGCCTTCCTGGTTTCTCTCCCCTCGGTTCTCTGATCCCGTCTTAATGCGATCACACTGAAAGGATAGTGCATTGCATACCTCTGTTCACACGAGTTTTCATACCCTTGGTCTGTCTGAACCGCTCCTGCGGGACTTGACGGCAGCGGGCTTGCTGGTACCCACTCCTATTCAAGCTCAAGCCATTCCACCCGCCCTTGAGGGACGGGACGTCATCGGTTGTGCGCAAACCGGTACTGGGAAAACGGCTGCGTTTGTTGTTCCCATGATCGAACGGCTCGCGGTCCTGCCGAAAGGCCAGCCACAAGCGTTGATTCTCGCGCCGACGCGAGAATTAGCGTTGCAGATTTTTGGTTTAATCGAGAAGCTTGGTCGAAGCCACCACCTCTCTGCCACGGTCATCGTTGGGGGGAGTGATATGCAGGCGCAGATCAGAGGATTACGCCAACGGCCCGATATTCTGGTTGCCACACCGGGGCGTTTGCTGGACCACATGTGGAACGGGACGATCAATTTGGCTCCGATTAAAATCCTGGTGCTCGATGAAGCCGACCGTATGCTCGATATGGGCTTTGCGCCACAGATTAATCAGATTCTTGATGCATTGCCGGTGGAGCGACAGACGTTACTCTTCTCCGCCACGATTCAGACGGATGTGACCCACCTGGTTCAAACGAGCCTGCACGGTGCCGTCCGTGTGATGGTGACGCCTGCCTCGACGACGGCTGAAGGTGTGACCCAGGCGTTGCATCATACGACCTCTCAGGAGAAGACGAAGTTGTTGGTGTCGTTGCTGGGGATGGAACGAGGGACCGTCCTCGTATTTGCCAGGACAAAGAATCGGGTCGATCGACTCGGTCAGACACTTGAACAGGCTGGTCACCGCGTCGCGGTTATCCACGGAGACAGAAGTCTGCCCCAGCGCCTCCGTGCTCTCGATGGGTTTAAGCGAGGACAGGTCAGAATTCTCGTCGCGACGGATGTCGCAGCCCGCGGGATTGACGTGGCCAATATCGGCCACGTGGTGAATTATGATTTGCCGAATTGTCCGGAGGACTATATCCATCGTATTGGACGGACAGCCCGGATGAAGATGACAGGGAGAGCCACCAGTTTTGTGACCTTCGAGGAACGTGAGCAGCTGCACGCGATCGAAACGTTGCTGGGGCATTCTGTGCCGTTGGCAGAGGGAAGCCCCCGCCCCAGTGATCGTCCGCATTTGCGGATGCCTGAACGTTCCAACGGTGACCATAAGCGGTGGGGGCGTCCAGGCGAAGACAGAGGCCAGTATCAGCCCGAGTCCCTCGTCATACCGGCGGGATCTCGGTCTCTTAGGACAGCGTCTACCGGCTAGGGGAGAAGTAGCGACGTGTATGGACTGACAGATTATGAGGTGTGAGGGATCAGAGGAGTATCTTCATGACCAACCCAAAGGCTGGAGGGCTGTACACGGGGAAGAGATGGGTGAGAATTCCTGATGGCATAAAGATCAGGTTTCGTGAGGACGGACGTGAAGGCATCATCGACGGACTGACGGAACTCGTAGTCGGCTCTGGCAGAAATCCAGATAGCCGGACGTAGCATCGGATCAAGTCGGAGATTCCGACCGGACATTGGCGAGAGAGGACGATTTGCTGGCTCTGACTGATGCGAGCGGTGTCGTGCTCATGGTGAAGAAAAAAGGCGAATACCGCCGTGTGGTCACCCAACAAGTGCAGGTGGTGTTTGGCGCTGACCGGTTTGTGAGAGCGGCATAGGACAGGAGCAATGTGAGGGATCCCTGCTCACGCTACCACTAATACAGCGGCTCTTGCGGGCCCCACTGAAGCCCGGCCAAATCCGGATCCTCCCCCTCTGTGTTCAGAGGGCGAGCGGGCTTCTCGGTCTTGCGTTGTTCTCGGCGGGCGTCTTTCTCACGCCGCTGAATTTGTTTCGCTTTCTCACGGTCGCGTTTTGCGATGGTCGTTTTTCCTGCTCGTCCGATGGTGCCCTCCTTTGCGTAGCGACTCATAACAAGTCACCAAGCGCCTGCTTTTATTAGGATAACATTTCCCCTACGATGATGATTAGGACGGCCCTGTCGCTCCACGACGCCTCTTGCTGCTTGAGTCAGGAGCATGGTTGGTCGTCTTGGCTTCTCGTTCAGCTGTGCGCGAGCGAGTGCCTTGGCCGAACCCCCGGCTTGCCATGCTCGACACTTGCCGACGGATGTCTTCCATTGAGGTCGTCAGGCTGGTATCAAGAGGATTTGGAAGGCCGAGCACCTCCCATCGGATTTTTGGTTTCCGCGTCGCCCGTGCTCGGTTCTTTCTCGTTTTGTCGGCTCGCCACCCAGTGGATAGCTTCATATGCGCTCCTTTTATAGAACCGTGCATCTCCAACGTGGGATAACGTTCGATGAAGATGAGGGGGTCGGACAGAAAAACCGTACTCGCTGCGTTCATTTTCCCGCAGGGCGTCTAAGCGCAGGACAATGAAGCGTAGGAGTTACATTAACGATTAAGCTCCACCGCGCTGAAACAATCACATGCAGTCTCAGCCGCATGAAGGCTAGTGCTAGCTCATTTCCAGTAGAGGGTACCATGGGTCATGGCGAGAGTCAAATAGGGTATTTAGCTAATTATATAAATTTGTACGGAGGACATGCCTGCCGAGTGAATTTTGACATGCCGTCTGTGAGAGGTGCATATAAGCAGCATCCGTGCGGATGAGTTGATCCCGGCCACATGCTGGAAGGCGGTGAAGGAACTTTCGCACGTTCCTGGCATCGCGGTTGGCAGGATGGCGAGAAGCGCGATCGACAAGGCCAAGGGAGTTGAGACAACATTGGGAAAGGCAAGCAATCGGATAGCCGAGATCAGCAAGGAGGGACGCCGTGAGCCAGAGATATGGCATTCATGGACATGGCGGGTAAGTTCTTCACTGCGGGCACCAATTCAATTGGTGCGATTGAGGAATTGTATTTGTGAAAAGTGCGTCCTGATGTACGGTAGAAACACAGTAGGGACGCTCTATGGAACAGACTACACATCGAAACTCTGCCTCAAATAGATTTCGTCAACATCCTCGGGTCCGCATTTCTGCCCCTTTTGCCTGCGCGCTGTCTCATTGCCAGTCTCGTCGTTGGTTGAGGAAGCCTGGTATTGACTTGGGCGTGGTCTACGATCTTTCGGTACGTGGCGCCCGAGTCAGCACGCAGGCTGAGATCAGGCCAGGGGATGAAGTCACGTTGAGCCTGCGTCTTCCCAAGCAAATCAAGCCTGCTGATATTACCGTCGCCACCGTGAAGTGGGCGAAGGATCAATTCTTCGGTCTGGCTTTCACGGAATTATCTTCTGCTGCACGGAATCGCCTGCAAAAATACGTGGCGGTCGTTTCAACGACTGTCGCGTAGGCTCCGGCCCATTCCTCGCCATGTTCTGCCAGTCTAGAGCATCATGTGTCGCTCGAAGCGGCGTGCTGTGTCGGCATCCTTACCTGTTCGTTTTCACGCACCGGCTTGCAACGGTGGTTAGCTGTTGATCGTACCGGATTGAACTTTGTACTTATGTTTCGTCGGATGGCGTGAAAGTCATGAGACCGGCCTCCATGAGCTTGGAAATTCAGTTTCCGATCATTCTGCGTTTGCCGGATCAGACTGCGACGATGAATGTTGATGTAACAATGCGGTGAGGACATTGTTACGCATTCGGATTAGAATTTTCCGAGTGCGCAACTCGCTTGCAGAAATCTCTCTCCCATGCGCCATCGTCACAGGCAGAAGCCTATTGTTTAATGATGTCCCTTGCAGATCTTCTCTTACTCAGGGAGAAAAGAAAGGGCGGCTCGGACCCCGCCAAGATGCTGGGCCGGACCGATATGGCTATTTATGTCGATAGCATGGAGGAGGTGTGATGTTCTTCTGATTGTGTGGATAAGCTGAGTTCGAATGTTTGTAGGGAAGTAGATAGGAGGTAAGCGAACGTGTTTCTTGTGAGATAGATCAGATAGGTTGAAGGGACACTTCCAGATCTGGCGTGACCTGCGTTCTTCGAGTCAGATTACTTGATGGCCACTGCCTTGACGTCCTTGAACGTGGTCTGGCCAAGCAGGACCTTCTGAACTCCATCCTGCATGAGAGTGGTCATACCCTCTTTAATGGCGGCCTGTAGCATCTCTTCAGTCCTCGCTTTCGTCTGAATCATGCGCTTGAGGTTATCCGATCCCAGAAGCAGCTCATGTAGGGCCACGCGTCCCTTAAAGCCAGTGCGATTGCAGGTTTCACATCCCTTCCCGCGGGTCAGGCGGAAGGTGTTGTCTTGTGGGATGCCGAGCTTGTCCCAATGTTCAGGCCCATAACCCTGTCTGATTTCCTCGTACTCTACCGCGGTCCCGACGTACTGTTCCTTGCAGTCCTTGCAAATCCGCCGAGTGAGGCGCTGGGCGAGGACTCCCAACATCGCATCGGCAAAACTAAATGGGTCGCAGCCCATATCGAGAAGTCGCGTGACTGTTTCCACTGCGCTGTTGGTGTGGAGGGTGCTCATGACGAGGTGTCCGGTCAATGAGGCTTCAATGCCGATGTCAGCCGTTTCTTTATCTCGCATTTCTCCGACCATGATCACATCGGGGTCGGCCCGAAGGAACGCGCGCATGGCAGCGGCAAATGTGAAGTTGATCTTTGGGAGAACTTGAACCTGCCGGAGCCCATATTGCGTAATTTCAACGGGGTCCTCCGCCGTCCAAATTTTAATGTCTGGCGTGTTGATGGAACCGAGAACGGAGTGCAGGGTTGTGGTTTTTCCTGATCCAGTTGGTCCGACACAGAGAATGATGCCGTAGGGTTTTGCGGCGATCACCTTAAGTTCTGCGAGATTCCGGTCCGAAAACCCCATCTTGTCGAGGGGCAAAGGTTCGCTGGCCGCGAGCAGACGCATGACCACGTCTTCGTTATATCCGGCGGTCGGAATTGTCGCAACGCGCAATTCGATTTCCTTGCTCTCCGACAGTTTAAATTTAATCTTGCCGTCCTGGGGTTTTCGCCGTTCTGCGATGTCGAGGCTGGCCATGATCTTTAGACGCGATACGATAGCACGCCGATAGCTTTGCGGAATCTTCATGTACTCGAAACAGTCGCCGTCGACCCGGAAGCGGACAAGGGTCTCACGCTTTTCGCCATAGGGTTCGACGTGAATATCGGAGGCGCCTTGCCGATAGGCATCGGCAATGATCTGATTGGCCAGTCGCACGATGGCATTGTCGTTTTCGTCGAGCCCGCCTCCGGCATCCTCCGCCGCCGCCTCTTGGGCTTCATTGACGAGTTCGCCGAGAATGTCGGAGACATTCTCATCTAACTTTCTGGTGCTGCCGGTATCTCCCTGTCCTGTGGCGGCGCCGAGGAACTGGGCGATATCACGACGGAGGCTGATCGCAAAGCGAATGTTCAAGCCGGGGAATGTCCGCTTAATATCCGCCACGCGGTCGAGATCGCCGGGGTCGTCCGTTAAGATTTCAATGGCGGTTCGGTCCCGCTTGAGGGGCATCCAGTGGTTTTTTTTGAGGTAGTCGACGTTGAGGTTTTTTAGAAGCTCGATATCAACGATTGTCCGTTCGCTGTACTCGATGTAGGGGCATTTGTGAAACTGGGCGAGCGATTTGCCGATCTCGAGTTTCGGCACCTTATACTTTTCAATCAAGAGGCTCTCAAAGTCCGACAGGCCTTTTCGAGACTCGGCGATCGCATTGTCCAATTCATTCTGGGAAATGTTGTTATTCGTAACCAGGCGATCGAACTTGGTTGGGGCTTTCTTCGAGACCTTGCGGAGGTTGAAGAAGGCGATACCGAGTGCTTTTGCAATCTCCGCGACGGATTCTTCGTCTTTCCTTGTGAAACGTGCGCCGCTCTTCTTGTTGAGAAGTTGCAGAACGCCCATCAAATACTTGTTGTCCGCCACGATCGGGTAGGTCAGGACTTGTTTCGTCTTGAAACCCGTCCGCTTGTCATAGGTCGTGTCGTGGACGAGTGAGGGATGGACGCCTTGCAGTTCTGCGATGTTATAGGCGTCGGCAATGCTCACTGGTCGGAGATACTTTGCGCAAAACCCAGCCAGGCTTTGTTCGGTGATGGGGATTCGGAATTCCTCGACGCTGTCGATGTGAGGGACTTTGGAGAAAATCTCTTTTTTCTCCGAATCGAACGCGAAGATAGTGAGGTCTTCGGCATCGAAAACGCTGAGAATTTCTTTGCGCAGGTCGAGGAGTATATGGTCAAGATCGCCGGCTGCATGGATTTGGTCCGTGATGCGCTTGACGTTCTCGGCGAATACTACTTTCTGCTGAAGCTCCTGAAGGTTTTGTGGGACGGGATTGGCTTGCATTACAAGGGCTCCTGGCCATCGGCTACGAAAGTCATCGCCACATCTGCGTGCTCAATGAAGAGTGCGCACGATTCACATGACCACATGAGCTTGAGGCAGAGATTGAAGCTCAGTCTAGCTGATCACGGATGGAAGGCAAGGAAAAGGCGGTTTCAGACTAGGATGTTTATGGGAGTGACAATGCGGAAAAACCGTTGGTGAGCGGTATGCATTCAACTTGTTTGTAGGCGAATCAGATGAGCCGAGACTTGCGCCGGAGGCAGCTTGAGTTTCACCCCATCCTTTCGAGTTTTGACCTCGACCACTCCTTCGGCGAGGCCCTTGTCTCCGACAACGACCTGGAATGGAGCTCCGATCAGGTCCGCATCGTTGAATTTCACGCCCGCTCGTTCATCCCGATCGTCCCAGAGTACTTCGAACCCTGCCGACTCCAGTTCGTCGTAGAGCTGCGCGGTGACCTTGGCGGTCTGCGCTGATTGGGTGAGCGGGAGGAGATGCACATGGAACGGCGCGATGGGGAAGGGCCAGATAATGCCTTTCGCGTCGTGGTTCTGTTCGATCGCCGAAGCGGCGGTGCGTCCGACGCCGATGCCGTAACATCCCATGACGGCGAGGCACTCGTTGCCGTGAAGATCCAGGAAGGAAGCCTTCATGGCCTCGCTGTATTTGGTGCCGAGCATAAAGACATGTCCGACTTCGATGCCTTTTGTTGCCTTCAATGTCCCGTCTTTTCTCGGTGACGGATCTCCTGCGCAGGCGCTACGGAGATCGGCAAACAGCTCAACTTGAAAATCACGATCCCAATTTGCATCGACATAGTGTGTATCGCTCTGATTGCCGCCGATGACCACGTTACGCAAGGCTTTGACCGCGTGGTCGGCAATAATCCGAACCTGGTTCAGGCCAACGGGGCCGGCAAACCCGACCGGTGCGCCAGTGACTTGCTCGACGGTTGTGGGAGTTGCAAGCTCAAGATCAGTCACTTGCAAGAGTCGTTGGATCTTGACCTCATTCGCCTCATGGTCGCCCCGTATCAATACAGCAACCGTGTCTTTGCCTGCCGAATAAAGGAGCGTTTTCACGAGATGCGTCGGGGGGATGTTCAAGAATTTTGTGACCTCTTCGACTGTCCGGCAACGAGGCGTTTGGACGGTACGCAGAGGACGCGGGGATTCGGTATCCACCTCAGTGGGAGGCAGCACTTCGGCCTGTTCGACGTTGGCGGCGTAGGTGCCGGCATCGCTGTAGACAATGGTGTTCTCTCCCGTTTCGGCGAGCACCATGAACTCGTGAGATGAACTGCCGCCGATCAGGCCGGTGTCGGCTTCCACGGCACGAAAGGTGAGGCCGCAGCGTGTGAAGATACGATGGTAGGCATCGTACATCTTCTGATAGCTGAGCTTGGCGCTCGCTTCGTCCTGATCGAAGCTGTAGGCGTCCTTCATGATGAACTCTCGTCCCCGCATCAGTCCGAAGCGGGGGCGGATTTCATCTCGAAACTTCGTTTGGATCTGATAGAAGTTCAGCGGCATCTGCCGATAGGAGCGGACTTCTCGTCTGAATAGATCGGTGATCACTTCCTCATGGGTCGGTCCCAAGCAGAACTCGCGCTCGTGGCGATCCTTGAAGCGGATCAACTCCTTGCCATAGAAATTCCATCGGCCGGTTTCTCGCCACAACTCTGCGGGAGAGGCAATAGGCATGAGGAGTTCTTGGGCTCCGGCTCGGTTCATTTCCTCACGAATGATCTGTTCGACCTTTCGAATAACCCGGAGGCCGAGAGGGAGGTAGGTGTAGATGCCTGCCGCCACCTTGCGAATCAGACCGGCTCGGAGCATGAGTTTATGGCTGACGGTTTCCGCTTCGCCCGGGTCTTCTCGCAATGTAGGAATTAAGATTTGAGAGGTCCGCATAGTTTTTCGAGAAAGGTCAAAAAGTCGTCAAGCCAGAACGTCATCACGTCTTGTGTGCCGGTGAGTGAGGAAATGTGTTGTTGATATGATGGTGTTCGACATTCAGGTTATCGGAGGCATGATCTATCGCAAGAAGATCCGTTCGAGGTCATTCCAAAACGCAAAGATCATGACGCCAACTAATAACACGAGGCCAGCCTGTTGTGCGAGTTCTCTCTGGCGTTCACCAAGGGGTTTCCTGAGGATGCCCTCGATGAGAAAAAACAACAGATGGCCGCCGTCGAGAATGGGAATGGGGAGCAAGTTGAGGACGCCCAGGTTGATGCTCAGAATGGCGATGAGAAAGACCACACTCGAGGCTCCCTGCGTAGCAGCCTCTCCGGAAATATTGGCGATTGTCAGCGGGCCGCCGATGTTTTTGCTGGAGATGTCTCCCACGATCATTTTGTAGAGGCCGATTACGGTCAGCTCAGTCCAGCCCCACGTGGCTCCTAAGCCGTCATAGAGCGACAGCAGAGGGGTACTGGAGCGCATGATCGAACGGCCTGGTCCTGAAATGCCGATCTTGCCGACTTCGACCGACTGGCCGTTAACCATCGTCTTCTCAGCAGAGGGTGTCACGGTCAGCGGAACTCGATGCCCTTCACGCAAGACTTCTACTTGTAACTGACGGTTGGGGTTTTCCTTCACGATGCCGGTCATCTGGGACCATGTATGGATCGTAGTGCCATCGATCTTGCTCACATGGTCTCCGGCCTGAAGCCCAGCTTTCGCCGCCGGAGAGCTTTGCATGACTGACGTCACGAGCGGCTGTGTTTCTTCGACGCCCAGGTAGTATCCGGGCTCTTGTGCAGAGGCCTGTGGTCCGGGGGCGGTTGTGGGCGTAACCGTCAGCGTTTTGACCTGTTCGCCTCGTTTGATCTCGAGCGTCAACGCCTGTCCGTTGCTCTTCGCCACGGCGTCGAAGAGTTCATTCCTGGTCGAAATGTCTTGTCCATTGACTCGGCTGACACGATCTCCGATCTGGATGCCTGCGATATCGGCTGGAGAGCCGGGGACCATCGCTTCGATATCGGGGGTCAGATCCTGGAATGTTGGGACAAAAAGCGGCGTGCCGGTCGCGAGCCATCCGGCAAAAATGAAATAAGCCAGAATGAAGTTAAACCCAGGTCCCGCGGCGACGATCAGGACTTTGCCCCATAATCCTTTGTGTGCAAACGACCGCGCACGATCTTCCTGTGTGGTCGCCTCGGTCTCATCTTCGCCGAAGAGTTTCACGTAGCCACCGAGTGGAATGGCCGAGAGGAGATATTCTGTCTCGCCCATTTTTCTGCCGAAGAGTTTCGGTCCGAATCCAAGAGAAAACTTGAGAACCTTGACGCCGACCCAGCGAGCGGCCAAGAAATGCCCGAGCTCATGGAATGCGACTAACACACCCAGAACGACCAGGAACCACCATGTCTTCTGCAATAACAACCAAACGGTATCGGGGGACCAGGTAAATGCCATGAACACGGTGTTTGCTCCTTCGTGTGAACCCTAGCGTGCCAACGCGACAACCAACGACTCGGCTTTCTCTCGCGCCCAGCGATCCGCCTCCAGTGCGTCTTCCAACGTCTCGACGTCTTTGGTGGTGTGGACGTCCATCGTGCTGCGAATGATCTCCGCAATGTCGGTGAAACGGATACCCCCGTTCAAGAAGGCCTCGACGGCGATTTCATTTGCGGCATTCATCGTGGCCGGCATCGTACCGCCGATTCGCAGGGATTCATAACCAAGCCCCAAGCAGGGGAACCGGTCGTGATCCGGTTTGCAAAACGTCAGCTTCGCGATCTCCGTCAGATCCAACGAAGGCAGATCAAGCGGCATGCGCCCTGGATATCTCATCGCATAGGAAATTGGCGTTCGCATATCCGGCAATCCCAATTGCGCGATCATTGAACGATCACGATACTCTACCAGAGAATGAATAATGCTTTCCCGATGGATCATGACCTCGATCTGGGATTCCGGGATGTCGAAGAGCCACCGGGCTTCGACAACTTCGAGCCCTTTGTTCATGAGCGTGGCAGAATCGATCGTGATTTTAGCGCCCATCTTCCAGTTGGGATGTTGGAGTGCCCGTTCTGGTGTGACGTCCTGCAGCTCCTCCCGGTCCAGGGTCCAGAGGGCCCCTCCGGACGCCGTCAAGATCAGGCGGCGGACATCCTCTTTGCGATGGCCTTCTAACGACTGGAAGATCGCACTGTGTTCGCTGTCGACCGGGAAGATACGAACGTTATGCCGTCGTGCCTCGTCCTGCATCAGTTTCCCCGCCATGACCATCGGCTCTTTATTGGCCAAGGCGATTTGCTTTCCGCTTCGGATTGCCGCAAGAGTGGGCACGAGACCGGCTCCCCCGACGATGGCGGAGATGACGAGTTCAGCTTCGGGCGCAGAGGCGACCTGAATCAATCCTTCTTGCCCAGCCAAGATTTCGACAGGCAGTTCCGCACAGCGTTGCTGGAGTCTGGCGGCAGCGGAGGCGTCCGATAGGGCCACGACGCGGGGCTTGAACCGGCGGATCTGCTCTTCGAGCTTTTCGTCATTACTGCCGGCAGTCAATCCCGCCACGCGGAATTCTTCTGGGAACCGGTTCACAATATCTAAGGTGCTGGTGCCGATCGACCCAGTCGATCCGAGGATGACGATTGTTTTCATAGGGAGCTCCTTCACTCCATGACTCGTAGCCGACTCGCTAGCGTTACATAGTAGTAGAAGACAGGGGCGGTGAACAAGAGACTATCCAGACGGTCGAGCATACCCCCATGACCCGGCAGTATCCCGCCGGAGTCCTTCATGCCGACGCTGCGCTTCATGGCCGATTCGACCAGGTCACCCCAGAGACCTGTGATGGTCAGTAGGGTCCCCAAAATCAGACAATCGAGGCCGGACAATTCAGGGAGAAACCACCAACGGACTGCATACGCGACGATTATGGCACCAATCAATCCACCCACCAAGCCCTCGACCGTTTTCTTTGGACTGATTGTGGGAGCCAGGCGATGTCGTCCATACAATGTGCCAACGTAGTATGCGCCGGTATCGGACGCCCAGGTCACCAGTAGGAGAAAAAAGATCAGCCATTCACCCTCAGGCAAGAGCCTCGTCATCGAGAGCGTACTGAGTGTGAGACCCAGATAGAGTACGCCGAACAAGGTCATGGCGCCATCCTTCAGGCTCTGTTCGAGGGGAGCGCGACCAAAGAGTGGGACAGACATAATGCCGACCAGTGTGGCCAGGAGGGCTGGAACAATGATGTCCGGCCGGTGTGTTCCGAGAATCAGAAGGGCGAATCCCGTCAGGCCGATCCCTATCAGCCAGGAGTGGCTGCGGTCGCTGAAACATAATCGGTAGAATTCGAAGAGGGCGAGCCCCCCCGCCAGTACCACGACGCCGGAAAATGCGAGGGGTGGGAGGTAGCGAATCACGGCGTATAAGAGTGGAGCGAGGACCAGAATGGTATAGATCCGGCGGGAATCGAATCGAGGCGCCGATTTAGGTGCTGGTTCAGCCTGCTGTTGGCCGGCGGTTTTGTATTCCTGCATGGGGAGGTTGAGATCGACCACTATGACGAAATGGCGCTGAGGACACGACCGAATCGCCGCTCGCGTCGCTGGTATTCCAGCAAGGCCAATAAGAGGTCGCGGCGACGGAAGTCGGGCCACAGGGTTGGAGTGAAATAGAGCTCGGTGTAGGCGAGCTGCCAGAGGAGAAAGTTACTGATTCGTGTTTCGCCGCTGGTGCGAATCAATAAGTCTGGGTCGGGCAGGTCATGGGTGTAGAGATATTGTTGGATACGGGACTCATCCACTTCGTCCGGTTGTAGCTTTCCGCCTTGTGCGTCATGCAGGAGTTCACGCACCGCGTCTACGATCTCAGTGCGGCCACCATAGCTGAGGGCGACGGTGAGATGCAGTTTATCGAGATGGGCGGTTTCCTGCTCGGCGGTCCGGACCCATTGGAGGGCGGAGGCCGGGAGCGAGTCGAGCCGGCCGATCATGCGCAACCGGACACCCTGCTCAATGAGTTTTGCTCGTTCCGTCGAAAGGTAGTATTCGAGCAAGCCCATGAGGGAGGAAATTTCCTGAACGGGACGGTTCCAATTCTCCTGTGAAAATGCGTAAATGGTCAGGGCGTTGATGCCCAGTTCCAAGCAGACCGTGATCATTTCTCGGACGGATTTGATCCCTTCCCGATGACCGGCAATGCGTGGGAGGCTTCGTAGTTCTGCCCAGCGGCCATTGCCGTCCATGATGATGGCGATATGCTTGGGTAAGAGGTCGGATTCAAGTTTCGCGGCAAGCTCTTCCATGGATAGCTGATCTACGTCCGATGAGTCTTTCGTGTCCATAAATGTGCTGTTGGTAAAGATCCCTTCTCACGAGGATCGTGCGGTAGGTGAGCAAAGTCTACTGGTGAGAGGAAAGAATGTCAAATAAATTTTCGTAAAAGTCCTGTAAAAGCGATGAGTTGGATGAATTGTCGTTGCGCCTTGAGAAAGTGATCGGCTATACTTTCCCGTCTTTCCGCAAACAAACCGTCGTGAGAGTTCGTACACCATGGGTGATCTTGTTCAGTTAACGTCCTTTGGTCTGACCGAAGGCGAGGTACTCGGGGCGCTCGGGCGGGTCAAAGTTCGCGATGTCGACTATGCCGACCTCTACTTTGAATCCTGTGTGTCCGAATCCGTCTCGATGGAGGAGTCCCTCGTGAAGCGTGCGACCAAGAGTGTGTCGCAGGGTGTGGGGGTGAGAGCGACTGCAGGAGAAAAAACAGGCTTTGCTTATTCCGATGAACTGACGAAGAAGGATCTTGAACTGGCCGCAGACACGGCTCGCTATATTGCCAATTCGCCGAGCGGAACCGAGGCGGTTCCGATGCCTGTCCGCCAACGTCCAACGCGCGATCTCTATCCAGTTGAGCGGGCACAGGCTGAAGTCGCCACAGCGGAGCGCGTGTCCCTCTTGAATGCCATCGATGTCGAAGCGCGCCGGTATGACCCGCGCATTAAGAATGTCATGGCCTCGTTTAACACGGAGTATAAGGTGGTCATCGTTGCCACCTCGGACGGCACGCTGATAGGGGATGTGCAGCCGCTTTCGAGACTACAAGTGACCTGTATTGCTGAAGAGAATGGCCAACGGCAAGCCGGTTCGTTCGGAGGAGGGGGCCGTGTCGGGTTTGAGTTTTATCACGAGGGCGATCGGTATCTGCGGTTTGCGCGTGAAGCAGCACGTGAAGCGATTCTCAACCTGTCTGCCGTTGAGGCGCCGGCCGGTGTCATGCCGGTTGTACTGGGAGGAGGCTGGCCGGGGATTTTGTTGCATGAAGCCATCGGCCATGGCCTGGAGGCGGACTTCAATCGCAAGAAAACCTCCGCATTCTCTCAGCTCCTCGGCAAACGGGTGGCGTCCGACGTCTGTACGATTGTCGATGATGGGACCTTGCCGGGCCGGCGAGGCTCGCTCAACATGGACGATGAAGGAACCCCGACCGGTCGTACGGTGCTCATTGAGAAGGGGATTCTACGCGGCTACATCACTGACAAACTGAACGCGCGTCTGATGGGCATTCCTGTGACCGGCAACGGCAGGCGAGAAAGTTACCAAAGTGTGGTGTTACCGCGCATGACGAATACGTTCATGTTGGCTGGAACGTCGGACCCTGAGGAGATCATCCGTTCGGTCGATCGCGGACTGTATGCCGTGTCGTTCGGTGGTGGGCAGGTGGATATCACCAACGGTAAATTCGTGTTTTCCGCCAGCGAAGCCTACTTGATCGAGGGGGGGAAGGTGACGAGGCCGGTCAAGGGTGCGACATTGATCGGCAGTGGGCCGGAGATTCTCACCAAGGTCTCGATGGTCGGGCACGACCTCAAGCTCGATGAAGGCATTGGTACCTGCGGCAAAGAAGGGCAGTCTGTTCCAGTGGGCGTCGGTCTGCCGACCATTCGGATCGATGAAATCACCGTGGGTGGGACACAGCGATGAATCAGCAGATACAACAGCGTGATGGGTATAGCCAACTTGCCTTGGATCTGTTGGCTAAGGCAAAGCGTGTGGGAGCGACGGAAGCGGACATCATTATCGCTGATGGCGAAACCTTTTCGGTGCAAGTCCGGTTGGGCGCTGTCGATCGCCTCACAAAAGCGCGGGAGAAGCATCTCGGCTTGCGCGTGTTTGTCGGTAAACGCTCCGCCAGTACCTCCACATCCGATTTCACAGCAGATTCATTGAATCAACTCGTCACCGAGACCTGTATCTTGGCGAAGGCTGTCGTGGAAGATCAGGTGTCCGGCTTGCCGGCGGCGGATCAGATGGCGGGAGAGAGGCTGGATTTGGATCTTTACGATCCCACCAGACTGAATACGGAGCAGCAGATCGAATTGGCCAAACGGGTCGAGACTGCCGCCATGTCTACGGATGAGCGCGTGACGAATTCGGAAGGAGGCGACTTCGATTCCTCCTCGGGGCGCGTGGTGCTGGGTAATAGTCACGGATTCCTGGGGGAGTATCAGAGTTCCAGTTTCTCAATGTCGGTGTCGCCTATCGCCACCGATCCGGCTACCGGGGCCATGCAGCGCGACTCCTGGTACGATGTGAAACGGAAGTTCGCTAAGCTGGATTCTCCGGAGGCGGTGGGACTGGAAGCGGCGCGACGGACGGTCCGAAAGCTTGGAGCGAGGAAAGCGGCAACCCAACGAGTTCCTGTTGTCTTTGATGCAGAAACGGCCGGAAGTCTCATGGGGAATCTTTGCAGTGCGGTGTCGGGGTATTCACTCTATAAAGAGGCTTCGTTCCTGGCAGGCCAATTAGACAAGCCGTTAGCCCCTGAGTATGTGACGGTCTATGACGATGGGCGGGTGGTCGGAGGTCTGGGCTCTCGACCGTTCGATGGCGAAGGTCTGCCGACCAGGAAGACAATAGTGGTGGAGCGAGGGGTGTTAAAGAGTTACCTGCTCGATACCTATTCAGGAAGGAAGCTCGGTCTGGCGTCGACCGGCAACGCGTCGCGTAGCGTCGGCGAGAATCCATCGGTTGGTCCCACAAATTTCTATCTCGCGCCAGGGACAAAGACGGCACAAGATATTATCAAGACGGTGAAACAGGGTCTGTATGTTACCGACCTCATCGGTTTCGGCATCAACATGGTCACTGGTGATTATTCACGGGGGGCCGCCGGATTTTGGATCGAAGGGGGCGAGTTGGCCTATCCTGTGGAAGAGATCACAATTGCGGGCAACCTGAAAAATATGTTTGCGGGGATTGAGATGATCGGCAGTGATCTCGTCTTTCGCGGGCGCATTGCCAGTCCGACCGTGAAGATTGCAGAGATGATGGTGGCCGGAAGCTAAGAGCGTATAGCAGATGGCCGATCGTTGATGGCCAAGACGGTATGAAAACGGTTATCGTTACTCCTGCCATTCGCCATCAGCCATTAGCTCTTTTCTTAGAGAGGTAAGCCATGGCCGAGTCAATCAGAGAGACGCTGGTCCAGTATCCCAGCGACAAGGTGACAATGCGGGCCTATGTCGCAGCCCCACAAACCAAGGAGCGACGCCCCGCGATTATCGTGATTCAGGAATGGTGGGGACTGACCGAACATATCAAGGATGTGGCAAAGCGCTATGCCGCTGAGGGGTATGTGGCGGTTGCTCCAGACTTATACTCCCGGTTAGGGAACGCCCTCACCACCGATCCCGGTGAGGCAGGCAAGTTGATGAATACGCTCCAGCAGGAAGATGGACTCAAGGATCTCAATGCCACCGTTGCCTATCTGAAGTCTGTTCCTGAAGTCGACGCCACCAGAATTGGGGTGACCGGATTCTGCATGGGCGGATCCTATGCGCTCATGCTGCCTTGTGTGAACAAAGAGATCAAGGCAGCCGTGCCGTTCTATGGTCAGGTGCCGAATCCGGATGCGCCGCTGCAACAGCTGTCGGCTCCTGTCCTCTACCTCTATGGAGAGGATGACGGCTGGATTACCAAGGCGGATGTTCAGCGACTCGCGGCAGGCTTCAAAAAGTATAGTAAAGCTGGCGAGATCAAAACCTATCCCGGCGCGCCTCATGCCTTTTTTCGAGATACAGATAAGACGGTGTATCGTCCTGAGGCAGCACAAGACGCCTGGGTTCGCGCCACAGCATTTTTCAAACAGCATCTTTAGCATCCTGTTAGGTCGTAAGAGGAGTCAACAGTATTATGCCGCTTGATGTCGAAATCGGAAAGACCATGCTCCAGTTGATCACGTCGCGATACGACGACCGGCATTGGCGCAAGAAGATTGAAAAGACTTTGGGGTTGCCACAATCCGGGGTCGGGGATCCTGCGCAACAGCAGATTTTCATGTATCTTAAGATTGGGCTCAAGGGCTACAAATCACGCCGGGCCGATCCTGATTCCTGGATTATCGGAGGGTACGCGACGAAGGAAGTCATCGATCGAGCTAAGTTTCAACCTCAGCTGGTCGGTCCAAACGTGACGAAGGACGATGTCGCATTTCTCGGGAGCGATCCGGGGAAGGAGATCGACGAAGCCTGGTGGGATGAGATGCTGGTTTCCTGGTTCGATGTGCCGGAAGAAGAAAAGCCTGCCGAAGAAGAAGGTGGTGGAGCCGCCGATTCAGACTCCCAGTCCACGATCAAAGCAAAAGCATAGGATCGCTGCCCGGGAGGATGTGTGCCGCCGCAGGACCTCCTGAATCACCCAACTACGCTTTGCTCGCTCGAAGCCTGTAAGCTCGCCGAGCCTCGAACAGTACAGCTTCGCCGTTGCGACTGCAGAGCAACGGTCGCACGCTGCGGCAAGTTGTGTCCCGATTCATCCGGTCAGTGGCGGCCACGATCCTCCCGAGCGACTTTGTGGAAGAAACTTAACGAGCTTGGAGTAGTCTGTTGGGAACATCCGTATGACTTCACTACGGCGTGACTCAGCCGAGCGCCGATGCACGCGTCAGCAGCGCGTGAACCCCTAAGCAAGAGCATCGTGAGTGATCAAATGCGGAACTGCCTCGTGCTCTCGTTTGTATTTACCTTACGTGCAGGTTAACCGGCGAGCGCAGCGAGTCCGGTTGAACCTGGTGTTAGGCAGTCCGTACTTGAGCGCATATGCTACGCGCTCAATGCGAGAGCCGTTCATAGATACCCGCCAGTGCCAAGACCGCACCTACATAGAAAGTGATCATCATTGCACCGTAGACGACGCCGGCTTTCGGAATACACCGCGCGAGGACACCCGGAGCACCAGGGTCCTTCGAGAGCGAATCGAGAAGATGAATGGCGAGGTACTGATACAAGCAGCCGGCGGCCACAGAGATCAAGAGAAGGAACCAAGCGGCTAGAAGCACGACGGGTGGGGTCAGGCCGGGAGGCCAATCCTTGGTAGGGAAGGCGACGGAAGCTGCAAGGACTGCAAGAGCGAGCTTGATAAATGAATCCGATGACTTTATGTATAGGTCGATCACGGCTTTGGTCTGGTCGAAAGAATCACTCATTGCAAAGCCTCCGAGCGAGAGCGCAGGTACGGCTGATGATACACGAGGGTTTGTGCGCAGGAAAGGTGTGCGCTGGGCGGCCGCTGGCATCGAGAGATAGGAAAACGGTGATGCACACACGCACCCTCGCGTTGGTTGATCTGCCTAACTAATAAGTCTACTGCGGGCGGCCGTGGTGTATAGCACGGTAACCTTGGCACCCTGGTGGAAGGCAAGACTACCTGGAAATCAAATAATTGTTCAATATTTCGTCCTGTTCCACCGACCGAGATAGACTGCGAATTCGGCAGTCTATCCGGCGATCAGCCAGCAGTATATTCGGCCAACGAGTCACAGTTAGAGACGGTCCGTTGGGCTGTCTACGCCACGTCCGCCTCGGTTCAAGAACGATAAACGGAGACATGCTACTTTTCTGAGCATGGCGAAGCCGGAGCTGTCCGTTCTTCGTCAGCCGAGGCCTTCCTCGGTGCTGTTGAGTCCGAAAGGGTCGCTATATGTGATGGAGGGAAACGCTCTCTGACAGGTAGCGTCAAACACATGTGATGAGAGAAACGTGTGAGTTATGACCCAAACAAATCCATCTGGGTAGGTTGTGGCGGTTCGATGTTTAGTGTGGGGGCAGTTACTGGAGCAGCGGTGGGTTCGACTGGTTTGGTATTTCGATCCAGAAACTCTCTCAGTTTCTTGAAGTCCTCACGAAGCGGTTCGAGCATGCTGCCTTGGTGCAAGGCTGCGGCTGGATGCAGCAAGGGGAAGAGTACAAAGTCTTTCAAGTAGAAGGCCTGGCCGCGAACCTTTGTAATCCCCACCTTCCGTTCCAGTAATGTTTGCGTCGCCCAATTCCCTAATGTGCAGACTAGTTTCGGACGGATCATTGCGATCTGTTGCATGAGAAAGGGTTTGCACGTCTCGACTTCATCCGGTTCCGGGTCGCGGTTGTTCGGGGGGCGGCACTTGATCACATTGGCGATGTAAATATCGCTGCGAGACAATCCTGCCGATTGCAGGAGATCGTTCAAGAGTTTTCCCGCTGTCCCGACAAACGGCTCTCCCTGCTGGTCTTCGTTGAAGCCGGGCGCTTCCCCCACGAACATCACGCTTGCGTGCGGATTCCCCACACCGAATACCACCTTGGTTCGGCCCATCTTCGCGAGCTTGCAACGTTGGCAGTTGTGGAGAGATGTCGCAAGTTCTTGGAGAGGCGTTGTAGTCATGATTGAATGGGGCAGAGGAAACGGTGGCGGTATCTTAGGAGGCTGGAGCGGTGGTGTCAATTAGACAATGGCTAACTTGAGAGTGTTGGGAAGAAGCAATGACTCCGATTAGATATTACAAACTCTCCTTTACACTTCCCATCGTTCTTCCTCTATTACTTGTCAGTGTTGCTCTATTAAAATGGCTTCTAGGGTTTCCCCTCGGTGAGAATGGTGTGCTCTGGGGTCTTACCTTCTTTCTTGCCGGGGCGTTGGTAGTGGGCGGCATTCCCTATGCCGTTCTGGTTGTGGTGCTACTTCGGATCTTTCGCCATAAAAGCGCAGACTGGTATCTTAAATTTTCCTTTGTCCTGCCTATACTATTTGCCGCGCTGATGGGCGTTGGAAGTACCATCCTCCAGTTGGTTTTGTATGGTCCACGTCATGCGATAGGGACGGGTCTTTCTCTTGCCGGATTTTCCCTGATTTTCGGATACCCGTACGTCTTTCTGGCTCTTGCCGGTTATAGCGTGCTGCATCGCCTGGGTTTCATCCAGGAAGATCCTGCGGTTTGAACCATAAAATTTCCACGTGGTGAAAAAGAAATTGAGATTGCTTGTGTGCCAGGTAAAGCAGGTAGCTACTCGACTCGGTAGCCTTTGGCAGCCAGGCAGGTATCGCGCATGGCATTCATCGTTGAGATTCCGTGCAGTGCGCGTGCATGGTTGCTCGGGCTCTGGGGGCCTGGGCCGAACGGAAAGGGCGTGCGCTGGTTGTAAAACTGGTTTTCGCTCGCCAGCCTCGATTTGTATTCACATTCCATATAGTCCCGCTCCACATCCCGCTGACTCAGTCCTTGCGGATTGCCTCCACGCTCATAGGGGCTGGGCGCGCACCCGGTGAGCATCAGCACGACTGCTCCTATCACAACGTGTCTAGCGAACGGCTTATCCATCGCGATAGATCTAGCATCGGATATGGTCGTCGTCAAGCTGGCCTAGCAGGATGCTGAAAAAGTCCGCCAGCTTTGTTCTCGCGTCGCTTAGAGGCTCAACGTACGCGAAGAGTACGATTCGCCTCTTCGCTCGCTGCGGCCGCGCTGGACGGACTTTTTCAGCATCCTGCTATCGGAGTGCGATCGCTTCGGCGCAGCGGTTGCCACTGACAATGGCGCTTTCGAGGTTGGGTGGCCATCCTGTGTCGGTCCAACTACCAGCCAGCAGCAAGTTGGCGATGGGACTGCGTTGGATGGGTCGATGTAATTTAGTTCCAGGCTTGAGTGAAAGGAAGGCGTTGGAAATCGTTCGGCGATGGGATGATGCAACTCTGCGGTCAGGCATGAGGAGCCTCAACGATCTAAGAAGGTCAGGGATAGCGATATCAAGATGTGAGTCAGGTCGAGCCTGCGCGAGCTGACTCTCGGTCGTCATGAGAGAGAAGCCTGTGCGATCAGGCGCTGCCGCTGTCGCAAGTACCGAGTAAAAATATGTGTCACTCAATAGGATGAGGCGAGGAGCGGCACAGGGTTGCTCGACATGCACGTGAAGGACTGTGCTGTCGATCGATTGTAATTCTGCGAGTTGTTGAAAATAAGCGTAGCGGGTCAGCCATCGTTCTGGAAGCAAGGGCGTGAGCTGTTGCGGGGGCAGGGCTGTCACATACCAATCGGCTTGCAACAAGGAACCATCTTGCAGCAGGACGCCCGAGATGCGGTCTTGTTCGTAACGGAGTTGTGTCGCGTCAGTATTGCGCAAGATGGTGGTGCTCTTCTGCATCAATATCTCGGTGATCGGCTGTACGAAGCAGGTCTGAAGCGAGTTCTGTACGACCGAGATGCGACTATCCGGACGAGTACTCAGGAACAAGGGTCTCATCGAACGCACAAAGGTATCGGCAGACATCGTGGCGAGATCATTGCCGGTCAGCCATTGTGCGAGAGGATTCCAGACGACCCGACGCGTCTGCGCGCTTTGTCCGATTGAAGTAAGCCATTCATCGGCGGTGCGTTGCTCCAGATCGGCAGGCAGCTGCGCGTCGCCTTCCCACAGCTGCTCAACCCATGATGCCAGTCGCCACCGTTCGTTCCAGGGGATGCCGGCAAATCTCAGGAGGTTCGCCCAGGTGTGAAGAGGAGCGGGGAAGGAGGTGCGGGGGTAATGAACGAGGGAGCCGTCAGGGAGGCGAAATTCTAGCTGGATAGCAATTTCTTCCGGCTGCTGTGGACTGGAATGCAGCGAGTGTAGCAATGCTTGTGTCGCGTGATGGCAGCCGAGGATGGTGAAGGGTTCAGGGTCGTTGCCGGGCAATTCGCTTGTGGCGGCGCCTCCAAGCAGGGGGCGCCGTTCGATGACTGTGACGCGATAGCCCTGGCGGGTGAGGCGGTAGGCGGTGGTGAGACCGGCTAGGCCTCCTCCAAGAATCGCGACGGACTGGGGGTTAGGGGATCTCACGAGGATCGGGCGCGGAACCACACTCCGGCGGCCACGGTCAGTCGACGACTCGCTGAGAGTCGGGCGCGAGGGCCGAATATCCGATGCTTCGGTTCCTCTATCTTTTTCAGAATTCTGAAATACACCGCGCGCATGATTTCAGCGACCGTCAACGCCTGTTGGTCTCTTGCAGGCAGGGATTCGAACGCCGCCTGTGCCTTTGCATAGTATTCATGGGCTCTCGCGGTTTCGAAATGGAATAGTTCACGGAAGGCGTCGCTCTCTTGCCGCTGGAGGATTGCCTGATCGGTGCAGCTAAATTTTTCAAGATCTTCTTGTGGCAGATAGATGCGGCCTTGGGCTGCGTCTGTTCCAATGTCTCGTAGAATGTTCGTCAATTGAAACGCCATACCGAGAGCGACGGCATAGTCTTGTGCCCTGGCAGATGTGGGGCCGAAGATATGGAGGCAGATCAGTCCCACGACCGACGCGACACGATAGCAATAGAGCGAGAGGTCTTGAAACGAGGCATACCGTGACGCCGTCAGATCCATTTCGACCCCGTTGATCAGTTCATCGAAATAGGCCTGCGGGATCGCGAGTTGCCTCACATGCTCGGCCAAACTAATGGTCACCGGAAAGGTCGGTGTGCCGCGATAGGCCGCGTCTAGTTCGGTACGCCACCGCCGCAGCTCCTCTTGGGGATTGCTTCCTGCGGGCGGCTCATCGACTGCATTGTCGACTTCCTTGCAGAACGCATAGACCGTGTACATCGCGGCGCGCCGTTTTCTCGGAAGGAAGAGGAAGGAATAATAGAAATTGCTCCCGCTCTTTTTAGTGAGAGCGGTGCAATAGGCTTGCGCATCAGCGACAGAGCGTGAAGTCATGGGTATTGGTGAGCCGGCAATGGTCCAAGGCGACAGGCCCTGGACTCATGAATGTGGTCGTGACCTGACGGGTGCAGGATGGCAGCCAAGAGTTCGATGCCGTCGATCAGGCGAGGGCCTGGCCTGCTGAAATAGGAAGAGGCATCGACCAGGAATGTGCGTTGCGCCAGGCTCTGGGAGAGGCGCCAGTGATTCGGTTGCTGCAGTAGTTGGAATAGTTCTGTTTGTGTCCGTTCAACAGAAAACCCGCAGGGCATCACGATAAGGACGTCTGGAGCCGAGGCCAGAACCTCATCCCACGTCACAACTCGCGAGGGGCTGCCGGGCTGCGCGAGGACATCCTGGCCTCCGGCGAGCTGGACCATTTCAGGAACCCAATGGCCTGCGACATACAGTGGAGAGAGCCATTCGATACAGACGACGCGAGGGCGATGCGAGATGTCCTGGACTCGAGTTCGGATGGTGTCCAGTCGGTCACGTAATTGTGTCGCGAGACGGTGGCCCTCCGCCGACCGACCGGCGGCGTCGCCGATCCGAACGACATCGTCGATCACGTCATGGACCGTACTGGGGTTCAACGTGAGGACGGTCGGTTGCTGTGGCATGGAGGAAAGGGCCTGGTGCAACTGGTCTGGCGTGACAGCACAGACATGACAGAGGTCTTGGGACAGAATCAGATCGGGTTGCGCCTGCCGCAACAGATGGTTGTTCAGCCGATACAGCCGCTGTCCTGAAGCCACAAGCTGATGAACTTGTCTGTCGATGTCGTCACTGGACAGTCCATGAGGTGGAATCATCGGTTCAACCATGACGGGCACGTTCTTGATTGATGGTGGGTAGTCGCACTCGTGACTGATCCCGACCAACTCATCGCTCAGGCCCAGCAAGGCAATCACTTCGGTCGCACTCGGAAGCAGGGAGCAGATTCTCATATCATTCGGCTCTTATGCGCCAGACCACAGGCGTGTGCGGAGTTCGCTGAGACGAACCTGTGGAAGACTCTGGACGACTGCATGGGCTTCATGCAGATCTTGGATCGTGTGTGTGTTCGCCACTGCGAGGACTTTCATCCCGGCGGTTTTTGCACCGCGGATACCAGGGATGGAGTCCTCAATCACCAAGCAAGATTCGGCGGTGATGGCCTGCTCTCGGCGTGGCCGATTCAATGCATTGAGGGCGTGGAGAAAGGGTTGCGGATCGGGCTTTCCCCTGGTCACGTCTTCTGCGCTGGTGATATGAAGAAACATTTTTTGGAGTCCTGCCTGTTCAAGGATCACCTCGATCTCATGGCGGAGGGCGCCGGACGCGATGGCCAAGGGGTAGGCGGCGGCGGATTCGCACACAAATTCGCGAACCCCGGGAAAAATGACCAGATGATCCTTCACCGACTCTAAATAGGCATGGGCTTTTCGTTGCATCAGCCGTGCGAGGGAGATTGGGTCAGTGGGGCGCTGGTGCGCGGTGAGCGCGGCGATAAAGCAGCCCCGATCGTCGTACCCCAAGTAGTCGGCGTAGTAGTCTGATTCAGTCAGGCTGATGCCGATTTCAGCCAGAGTCTGGCGAAAACAGGCGAAATGGAGGGGCTCGGTGTCCGCGATTACGCCATCGAAGTCAAAGATAATCGCTGAAAGCGTGGCCATGGAGTCGTCTCGATACTGTAGGTGTACGGGATAGAAAACGGGCGGATTATAGCACAGGGCGATCGCCTGAATAGGCGAGAATGTGTCTGCTCAGCAGGCCGCTCGCGTGAGAGAAAATGGGCGGATTAGAACTTCAAACGAAGCCGTTTTTCCGATACCCAGCCCTTTGCACCTTCGTCGGTGCGCACCAAATACATCCAGCCACCGGACTGTAAATCACCGTCCATGACGGTCAGTGAGACTCCTGGCCGAACGGTTAGCCCAGGCTTGCTGCTCGATGAATCTGCGAACAACGGAATGCTTCCGCCGGGAGCGGTGTCGTCTGCTGTGACGGTTACCTTCTGCCCTTCACTGAACATTGGGTCGAGAGGAGGTGCGGCGGGTCTTGCTGCTGCTTGGGGCGGTGGAATGACTGCTGGGGCTGTTGGGGCGACTGCAGCGGCGGGAGAGGTTCCTGGAGCCGAGGGAGCTGAGGCCATGTTACTCGGACTGGGAGCGGCTTGAGGTGCAGGCGCTGGTGGAACCACGGGTACCGGAACCGACGGCTTCGGTCTCGTGGCTATCGGTGGTGGTGGATTGCTTTCGCCCAGGTAAGGGCTCAGCCACTCTTCCAGCATCTCCGGCTCCATAGTGGCGACATAGGCAATGCCGCCGACAAGAGCCAGGAGAAGTACCCAGAGGATCGGGCTTCCCCCACCGGATTTTTTGCGGGGGTTTATTGGGCCACTTGCTTTCGTGGTGATCGTTTGATCGAGTTCCTCTTCCGTGAATTCCAAATCTGGTTCTGGTTGGCGGGCGAAAAGAAGCATCCAATCAAAAGGATTCAAGACTGATGTCAGGTTCCCAACGAGCGCAGCCATCGAGCACCTCCCTACTGAGCGATTCGGTCCCAGGTGGGCTAATCTGTGAAAATACCTATCACCATCGCTGAGTGGTGTCAATTTTGTTGAAGAATTCTACATGTACGCCGCAGGACTCAACAAGGATGGGCGGAGCTGCAGGACAAGACTTGCCGTTCCCGACTGCCTGTTCGGAATACGGTGAGACCTTTGCATCCGAGTCGGTATGCGAGCAGAAAGGCTGCGGCCACCTCGGCTTTGGTTGCCGTGGCTGGCAAATTGATTGTTTTCGAGACACCGCTGTCGCTATAGCGTTGAAACACGGCTTGCATGCGCACATGATGTTCGGGGGAGATATCATGCGCTGTGACAAACAGCCGACGAAGCTCTTCGGGGATATGGGTCACATGTTGAATCGAAGGATGAGCCGCCAGGTCAGGCCGAAGTGAGTCGAGATCGAGACCGAGTGCGCATGCGCGTCGGACGAAGGCTGGATGAAGCGAGGTGAGCACGATGCCGTCCATGACGCGGCGGGCTTCCTGCACACCGTATATCGGTTCAATGCCCGGTGAGCAGTCCGCGATGAGGCTGATGCTGCCGGTCGGTGCAATGGTGGTCACGGCTGCATTTCGATGCCGTTGGTGAAGTGTTTGGAGAAGGCTGCCTGGATAGGCAGGAAAGACTCCTCGTTCAGCGGCCAGTCCTGCCGATGCGAGATGGGCATGGGATCGAAAAAACTCCATCAGAGTCGTCGCCATGTGGAGTGCGGCTTCGGAGTTGTAGGGGATATTGAGGGCGATCAGTAAGTCGGCGAAGCCCATGATGCCCAGACCGATTTTTCTCGCCTGTTTCGTCATGCGGTCGATCTGAGGAAGCGGGAAGCGGTTGCGATCGATCACGTTGTCGAGGAAGCGTACGGCAAGGTCAATGGTCTCTGCCAGTCGGGCGAAGTCGATGGTGGGTTGTGTGTTCGGTCGTGCGATGAAGCGAGCGACGTTGATGGAGCCGAGGGTGCAGGACTCATAGTCCAGAAGCGGTTGTTCACCGCAGGGATTGGTCGACTCGATTGTGCCGAGCCGAGGAGTGGGATTGGCCCGATTGATTGTGTCGAGAAAGAGCAGGCCCGGTTCGCCGCTGGTCCAAGCCGCTTCGACGAGCCGATCGAATATGAGTTGTGCCGGGAGGCGCCTCGTCGGTTTGTTGTTATGAGGATTGATCAAGGTGTAGGTGCGATGGTGTGTGAGGGCTTGCATGAACGAATCGGTGATGCCGACGGAGAGGTTGAAATTGGTCATCTCAGTCGGCGTCTGTTTGAGTGCGATGAAGTCGAGGATGTCCGGGTGATCGATACGGAGCACGCCCATATTGGCGCCGCGCCTGGTTCCACCTTGTTTGATGATGTCCGTCGAGAGGTTGAAGAGGCGCATGAAAGAAATCGGTCCCGAGGCCACGCCGCTCGACGACGCGACTCGGTCGTTGTGAGGGCGCAGGTGGCTAAACGAGAATCCTGTACCGCCGCCAGATTGGTGGATAAGAGCCTGATGTCTCAGGCTCTCATAAATGGAGGTCAGAGAGTCTTCGACCGGGAGCACGAAACAGGCGGAGAGTTGCTGAAGACGTCGTCCGGCGTTCATCAGTGTGGGCGAATTGGGAAGAAAGTCGAGCCGGGCCATGCAGTCGTACCAGCGCTGAGCCGCGTGGGGCAGCCGGCCGGCTGTAGGGTAGAGTCGTTCAGCTTGTGCGATGTCGGTCGCGACGCGCCAGAATAGTTGCGCCGGCGTCTCGACGATCGTTCCCGCAGTATTCTTGGCCAGATAGCGCCCACGGAGGACGATTTTGGCATGGGCTGAAAGTCGAATTCGTGGAGATTGTGGTGGTCGTGGAGACCTGGTCGCCTTTTTGACGGACATAGCATTATTATATACCGGTAGGAGCCTGATTGATTCTCCTTCGCCGAATAGACGCGACTTGCATCTTGGCGGTTTGGTTCGGCAGAATGAGATCCCACTGATTGACAGCCATGAAATCCTATCGCGAAGAGCTTTGGTTCGAGACGAAGACGCGGCGCGCCTACCTCAACATCACGCAGCAGATTGAGGCGGCGGTCAAGAAGAGCGGCGTCCAAGAGGGGCTCGTGCTGGTCAATGCCATGCATATCACAGCCAGCGTCTATATTAATGACGACGAACCAGGATTACTCAAGGACTATGACCGATTCTTGGATACGCTCGTTCCTCAGGGTGCGACTTATCGGCACAACGAGACAGGAGAAGATAACGGCGACGCCCACATCAAGCGCCAGCTGATGGGGCGAGAAGTCGTCGTCGCGATTACCGAAGGCCGGTTGGACTTCGGCCCGTGGGAACAAATTTTCTATGGGGAGTTCGACGGTCTGAGGCGAAAGCGTGTATTGGTGAAAGTGATTGGATCGTGAGCATGATGTTATCTGATCGGCAGTCCGGACCCTGTGGGAATAAACTATTGGAGCGCTTGCTACCACAGGGAAAGTTTGGCAACATGGTGAGCAGTGCTGCAAGTCTGTGCGGTAGGAGTCTGTCGATATGTTAAGTTGGTCTCGCCCTGATCCCCTCACAAGAGATCTCGTTCACTTAATCAATGCTCGACGCCATGACCATGGCGATACCGAGGCTGCCATCGATACGCTGCAAGCGTTCTTGGAGCAGGGACGGGAGTACGATCTCCTAACAGTGCTGGCGGCGTTGGACGAGGATATGGCGGAGTGGCTCTTCGATCTTCTCGCGGAGGCATCCTGCTCCGTGCTCATCGATGGGCCGGCCGATGAAAAACTGGCCTATGCCATTATGGCGGCGTTGGAACTTCCTCTCCAAGCCAATCTGGCACATCCACTCAAGTTGAAGATTGACCCGGTTGCGACGGCGGAGCTGTTGCATCGACATCTCCGGCTCTCTGCCGGGACGGTGGTGCGTGTGGAGTCTCGGCTATTGACCGATTCGACGCTGGAGCCGCTCAGTCTCCAGGGTTTGAATGATCATTTGAGTACGGTGGCGGATTCCCAGCGGGCCACTTCAATTGCCGCTCGGCTGTATCCTCCTGTCGAAAATACGGCCTTTCTTTTCTTTGAGTTGATCGGTGTGCCGGACTCTGGACTGCCCGATTCGCTGGAGGACCGGCATCGCCGGGCTCTCCTTGAAGGTCTCGTGGCGCAATGCCCCGAGCTGGCGCTGGCTCCCGATATGATTGAAGCGCCGGTCTATGCCGCCTATGCCATCTTCGATGCGCAAAATGCCGTGCGGCTCCATCGGCTGGCGGATGAGACCGCGGCAGTCTGGCGCGATCTGGATCCACTTGTCCGTGCACGCACGATCGTGCACCTCCATACGCAATGTGGGAACGGTGTGTACATGCCGGTCTGGACCGATCTGTTCGATCCCGAACTTCCTGAAGACCACGGTCCCGTGTGGACCTCTCCCGATGTGTGGATCTTCACGGCTGATTTGCCCATCGAATGGCCTGGAGAAATGCTCACCAATCGGCTGCTCGCCGAAGGCTGCACCAGGTTCGAGAATCACATCGTCGAAACTCCAGATAACTAACCCGCATTCTCCATGGGCGCTTGTGTTGCATCGCCGGTGTTCAGGCGAGAGGCCAGGGGGTGACCAGAAGGAATGTCTTTTCCCTCGCCTCGTGCCCCTCGCCCCTCGCCTGGCTTCCAAGCGAGGGCACGACGAATCCCAATGTTGAATAGGCCTCTGGTAGAAACCAAACAAATCGTCGATTTTTTTGACGGCGTATCCTATGCTGGGTCTGGTTAGCCCGCATTATTCAGGAAGGTTTGTCGCTTCCCACCCCGTCCCTCCCCATACTATGGGGAGGGTGAGGGAGGGTGAGGGAGGGGGCGCGAGACGGGCACTCGGAGGCGTGAAGCCCTGAGTGCATGCTCGTGCAGTATGTTGAAGGGCTGAACGACGAGACTGCCCGTCGCAGCCGCGTATCCGCGCTTGCAGCAAAAGCGTCATGAATAATGCGGGCTAGAGATAGGGAGTAACCATGGCTCAGCAGCAATCCTCGAGCGGCACTATCACCAGCGCAATCACCATTCTGGGGCTTGGGCTTGTGTGGGCGACGGTGGCCTTTAATTTCCCGTCACAAGAAGAGTTATCTTCGGCCGCGCTGCCTGCAGAAACTCGTCAGGCGGCAGGTCCTTCGTCTCCCCTGTCTACGCCACCTCCGCTGGACTTAACCATTCCCACCTCTCCTCCGTTGCCTTCCGAGGCAGCCATGTCGAGTCCGGACGATGATCGGTCGCGTAACTCAAGTGTTGAAGCTCCAATTGTGACGGGGTTGGATCCTCGATCGCTGCAGGCTTCCCGTCTGAAATGCGAAGCCGAGATCGAACAATTGTGCCCAGATTCTCTGGACGGTTCTGATCGCACGCGCTGTCTGAAACGGCGTGTCAATCAACTTCCACCGCTATGCCAAAGCCAGTTGCACGAGCGGTTTGTAAAGTGGAAGGAAGATCAAAGTCGATTGAAGGCGGCGTGCGACGTGGATGTGAAACAATTCTGCAGAGCAGTCAAACCTGGGAGCGGCCAGATCCTCCAGTGCCTACAATCGCATGGCCAGGAGGTCTCCGACCGATGCTACCAGGCCCTTCCGAAGGGCACCGTGTTCTTCAAGTAGTTCGATGGTCATGAGCGAGCGGCGGTCTTGGTTCCAGAGCGCACAGAGAACGTCAGCGTCACACCCGCCACTTTGATCTGGTCCCCATCCTTCAGATCTTGTTGTCCCACAACCTCCGTGTCGTTGACGAGCAGAGACTTCGTGCCCCGAGAAGGGGTGATGGAGTAGGTCTGGCCTCGGCGGGCGATCGTCGCCGCAGATTTTGGGGCAAACCAGCCGGTCAACCGAATGGCCGCTCCGTCTTGTGATCCAATGACATTCACCTGTTTGGTGAGTGGGTATTCCAACCGATCGGTTTTCCCAGCGACAATTAAGATTTTGGCCGTGAGCGTCGGTCCGTCGGGTATACGATCCGTTCCTCTGAGCACCGTAGTTCGATCCAGATCGACAAAGGGGGCCGGTGCCGCCGTACTGGCCGTCACATTCTCTTGGAAGACGAGCCGATGTTGGCCGATGGTGATCACGTCTGCGTCACGTAGTTGGTGGCGCGTGATCGGCGTGCCATTAATGGCGGTGCCGTTGGTGCTCATCAGGTCTTCGAGAAAGAAGACGGCCTGAACCTTCACGATCCGCGCATGATGCCCGGAGACGGCGGGGTCCTCGATGACGAGGGTATTGTCGGTTTTCCGACCGATCGTCAAGGTCTCAAGGGTCAGTTCGATATGCTGCGAGCCTTGCCCGTGAAGTTTGACGAGCAGTGTGGCCGGTTGTGGCAGAGTTTCAGGCATAGCATTTCCTCCTGTGCAAGATCCCTGTGATTCGTTACGCGGCGAATCGTTTTTTTAGCCGCTCCCACAGCCCGGCTTGGAGTTCATCCCGCAGGGTCACGATGACCACGGTGGTGTTATCTTCTCCGCCGGCTTCGTTTGCCATGACAATGAGGCGATCGGACATGGTGGGAAGGTCTTCCGATCCACTGAGGACGTGAAGAATGTCGTTCGCCTGGACATCACGGGTCAGTCCGTCTGAGCAGAGCAACAGCATGTCTCCGCTCTTGACTGGAACCTCCGTCAGCTCCACGTCAACGGTGCCCTCGACGCCGAGGGCTTTCGTGACGATGTTTCTGCGGGGGGAGTGTTTGGCCTCATCTTCTGTGAGGAGTCCCTTGAGGACCTGTTCGGCAACCCAGGAATGGTCTGTGGTGAGAGCTTGGATTGCTCCGTTTCGAACGAGGTAGAGCCGGCTGTCTCCGACATGGGCGATGGCGAGCACGTCCTCATGAAGCAGTGCGGCGACCACGGTGGTACCCATCCCGGCATAGTCAGGCCTGCGCCATGACTCGTGATGGATCGCATCGTTCGCTGCACGAATCGCGCTGGCAAGACGATTGGCTGGCGCCGACACCGTGGCATCGCAGGGGCCGATCAGCGGCAGGTCTGTGTGCCTGGCTGCTTCGAGCAGATGCGCCTGAATCGCCTCGACTGCGAGGGTGCTGGCAATTTCGCCGGCGTTGCCGCCGCCCATGCCGTCACAGACGGCATAGAGGCCGAGTAGAGGGTCGGCCACAAAGCGATCCTCGTTATGGGGCCGTTTGAGGCCGGTATCGGATTTGGCGCTATGCAATCGTTCGAGTGCCAGACGACACCTCCCTTAGGCCGCGAGACTCTGCAGGCAGGCGCGGAGCTCGCTTGCAAATTCATCCGCGCGCCGATAGCGGTGAGGCAACTCTTTTTGTAACGCGCGGTCCACGATCTCCTGCACCATTGGGGGAAGATCCGGTCGCAATGGTTGAATGGCGGGATGCGGATGATGGGCGATGCTGAACAGGACGGCCGACAGGTTGTCGGCGGTAAACGGCAGCTGTCCCGTGAGGAGCTCGAATAGCACGATGCCGAGTGAAAAAATGTCCGACCGGCCGTCCACTTTCTTGCCTGCGATTTGTTCCGGTGACATGTACGTCGGCGTGCCCATCACAATATTCGTTTGTGTTTTGCTGCTCGAGGCCATCTTCGCAATACCGAAATCCATGACTTTTACGACGCGATCCTTCGTGATCATGATGTTCGCTGGCTTGATGTCGCGATGGACGACACCTTGTTGATGGGCGTAGTCCAGGGCGTCCGCGACGGTAGCCACAGTCAGGAGGACCTCATCGACCGGCATCAAGTTGGGTTTCCGTGCCCACTGTTTCAAGGGGGTTCCCTCGATGAGTTCCATGGCGATATACCCTAAATCGTCTTCTTCTCCTGCATCATAGATGGTCACGATGTTGGGGTGGGAGAGACGCCCGGTGGATTCTGCTTCGCGGAAAAACCGTTCCTTGACGTCCTGCAGCTTGTCGTCGTTGTCGATCTGATCAAGTCGCATAGTCTTGATGGCTACAAAACGCTGGATCGTTGGATCTTTTCCCAGGTAGACCAGTCCCATTGCGCCGCGTCCGAGCTCTTTTAACACCTTGTAGCGCCCAAGCATGCCTGGTGTGTAGCTACTGATCGTTGTCGTGACGGCTGTACTTGTTGGTTCCGACGAATCCGCGGCTTCTTCTTGTCCTGTGTCCTCATTCCCGGAAAGTGCCTGATCCTCTTTGTGCCTTGTCTGTCTGGGGGGAGCGAACGCTTCGCGTAGCGAATTCCGGTTCATGATCCAGGCTGCCGTGAGCCAGAGACCGGAACCGATGAGACCGATTGCATAGCCCATGGCGAATTGAGAAGGACCCATCTGTTCAATCAGCGGCAGGCCTACGGTCCTAAACGCTTTATTGGCGAAGAGCACGACGATGAGGGTCGTGAGCGGAAGGATGAGTCGGCGGAGAAAGCTCGATCCGCGACCGTTGTCTGGGATTTTCCGAGAGGCAACGAGGGCGAAGATCCAAAGAATGGCAAGCGCGAGGAGGTTGGCCACCAATCGAATGGCGTGAGGTCCACTGAGTTGCGCATACGGAACTGAGACAGATTGGACCAATGCCAGGCTGCTCAGCAAGGGGCCGGCTAGGAGCACAGCCAAGATGACAAAGGTATAGGGAGCGATCCAAGTCCAGGATTTTGACATAGGAATCTTTGAGAAGTTCCGTGAATGTCTCAAAGTGTAGCGGATGGGATGGGAGAGTCAACGAATTGGGAGAAATGAGCAGCGGCGCTCTCGACACGCGTGAAGCGTGGAAACCGGCTGGTTGCTCTGGTTTGTTTGGTTTATCTGGTTGATTTGGTTCATCTGGTTAGTTTCATTCAACCAAATAAACAAGACAAACCAAACAAACCAAATAACGAGACAGACCAGATGAACCAGATAAACCTCAAACGAGGAGGGCGGCTTTTTTGAGCGGCTCAAGCAGCTTCTCGGAAACTTTTAAATCACCTCGGCCTGTACCGACTTCGATGTCCGGCTTGGTGATGCCGTGGAAATCGCTCCCGCCGGTCACCAGCACATTCAGCCGTTTGGCTAGGTCGAGATACTCCGTCGTCTGTCGCTTCGTGTGGGTACTGTAGTGGACTTCGATGCCGCCGAGGCCATCAGCTTTCAATGTCGCCAGGAGCGTGTTCAGGCCTTCCCCGGACACCTTGGCCCAGGTAGGATGGGCCAGCACGGCCACGCCGCCGGCAGCTCTGATCCAAGCGATGGCATCCGCCGGCTTGGGCAGTTCACGCGCCACATAAGCCGGGCGTCCCTCTGCCAGATACCGGTCAAAGGCGTCTTTGGCGGATGTGACATACTTCTTGTCCATCAAGAGCCGCGCAATATGCGGTCGACCGACCGAATCCGTGCCGGCCAGAGCCCGCACCTCTTCATAGGTCACGTCCAGCCCCAATGAGCGTAGCCGTTCGATGATCTTCGGGTTGCGGATATGCCGGCTCTTGCGCAAGGCGGCCAAGCGTTGAATCAGTTCCGGGTCTTGCCAGTCTATGCAATAGCCAAGGATATGGAGTTCACTATTGCCAACGAAGGAACTGATTTCCACGCCGGGAATGATTTCAATGCCCAACTCAGCTCCGGTTGCTATGGCTTCGGGAATGCCGGTGACAATGTCATGGTCCGTGATGGCCAGCGCGGTGACCCTGGCCTTGTGGGCGAGCCGTAGCACGTCAGTCGGCGAGAGGCTTCCATCAGAGTGGGTCGTATGGAGATGGAGATCGATGCGACTCATGCCGACTCGTGCGGCAGGCTGCTGGGACCTGTTTGTTGAGCGACCAGTCGCGCGGTGAAGACAGAGCCTGGTCCATAGCCGTCGTCGTGTTCGCCTTCGTCGTACGACAGCACGCGGAGAGTGGACGTGAGCCTCAGCAATTCATTGTGCGCGAGGCAAAACTCCCATCGGCGCGGATGGCGATGGCGCATGTAGTTGTCGATGGTGAAGGTTTCGTAGATCAAGACCCCGTTTGGTTTCAGTGAATCAAGAATAGCGGGGAACAGTGCCCGATGGAGATAGAAGAACACAACGACCACATCATATTCATGCTTCGGAAATTCTGGCCGTTCATCCGTCGATCGTTCGAGGTCCACCGTCCGGACATGTAGGTTCGGGAGGTTCCGTTGTTTCGACGTGGCAGCGAGCTGGGCCATGGCCTGTTCATCGCGGTCCATCGCATCGACCTGAAAGCCGTGCGAGGCGAGATAGAGCGCGTTGCGCCCAGATCCGGCCGCAACGTCGAGCGCGCGGCCTTTGGGTAAGCGCTGGAGCTGGAGCTGTTGCGCTAAAAATAACGAGGGAGCTTGATCAGTTTGTTGCGGCTGATGCGCCATGCGGCTCCGTTCCACCTTCACGCCAACCGATCCGGTCATGTGTGAGAGAGGAGGCGCCAACTTTCGGAGCCAGAGTGAGACCTTCGCAACAGGGAATTTTGTGAACAACATCGCAAGGACCTGCTCTGAGAAAGTTTCCAGGAGCGCACAGTCCTGAGTCTCGCCCAACTCGACGATCTGCTCAGCAACCTGTGCATAGTCCACGGTGTTCTTGATCTGGTCGGCAGCCTCGGCTGCGGTTCCTTCGCAGTCCAACTCCACATCGATTGCCAGGGGCTGCGGTCGCCGCCGCTCCGCCAGCGTGACCCCGCAACGCCCTTGAAATTCCAGCCGTTCAATCACCACACGATAGGCCATGTCAACATTCTCAAGGATTGGATTTCCAGCTGTCAACCTATCGTTGGAGGGGGGTGGGTGCGTCCAGATGGCTCTTTTGCTCGCCGAACGCGTCCTGTGGAACGGGTGGGAACGTCGCCCGTGTGGTCCCGTGCTCCCCGAGCATTGGAGGGAGCATCTGTAACCTCGCTCAACGGGCGCAGTGAGACCACTACGGATGCTATTCCCATAGAGGCAAGCAAGCTCCGAGGGATCATTGAGAGGAACAGCCGTCGCCGGTACTTCGAACGTTAGGAGTAGGGGTGACCTGTCAGTGGTGATCAGACTATAGCGATCGTGCCTTCGGTGCTGAACCCTGTCTTCGAGACCGTCACTGGTGAGGTTCCGGCTTCCTTCAGCTTATCTCCAAGGCCGGATGACAGGAGAGTCTGCTGCAGGCCTTCGACAGTTTGGCCGAGGAGAAAGTCGAGCCCTAGGACAGCGTAATGAAGGGGGTGGCCATGCGGCCCATCGATACGGAAGACATGCGCGCGGCTGGTGCCTTCCTCGAAATCGGCGATGTGGTGCTTGGGGAACTGCTGGCGTAGATAGAGGCGGATCACATCAAGGTTGGCTAGGTTGCTCACGTGCGTCTTTCTGCTCTCAAAAGTCAGGAGGTTGAACTAGCTCTAAGGTCGAGCAATCGATTCCAAGTTTGTGCCTGTCTGACCCCATTGCGGGTAGCTGCATCTATTTATTAAATGGATGAAACCCAATCTTATTGTCGTCTCGCTCTTGCAAGCCCGTGAAGTACACCAGTACCGAGTCAAGCTTCTGCATCAGAATGGCCCGCTCGCACCAGAGACCTTCGAGATACGTCACGTCGTTCGTCAGGTTGTTGCACGAAGCGACAAATCGTTTCAGCGCGTCTTGCGGAACCTTGAATTCTTGCAGGTCAATGCCCAGCGACTTCTCCAGTTTCTCAATCGCAGTGTTGAACTCGGTGACCCATCGCTCTTCAATCTCGTGACGCTCCGGAACATTCGCCTTCATCGAGGTGATGGTGGCATAGGCCCTCAGAATCTGGTCATCGTCGCTCATGCGAATTGCCCTCGAATCGTTTACCCACTAGCAGGATACTGTGAGCGACCGTGCATCATAGCATGGTCGCTTAAACATTCTGGTGCAGGCAAGTTTACTTGAACATCCAACACTTGTTCAATCTTTCGTCCTGTTCCACCCGCCGGGATAAACTGGGAATCCGCAGTCTATCCATCTATCAACTCGCTGTATATCTCGGATGACCATTCAGAGCGATGAGCAGTCACCAGCCGCACGCGAACGTGGGGCTGGGGGACGGAACAGCCTCAGCACGCTGACAGTTAAGACAGTTGCTGACCCCATTTCTTCGCCGCTTAAAAGTGGCGAAATTTGCGTAATGGAAGGGTTAGATGCCATTGGGGGAGAGGCCCGACAAGAGCGCGTAGGCAGTGCAGGCGCGGTCATAAAGATCATCAAAGGTGAGGAACTCATCGATGTTGAACTGTTCAATTATGAGGCCCGTGTACGCACGAATGTCATCGATGCTCTTGAAGCTCTGCTGATTTGTTCGACTCATGACCACCGCAGTCTTGCACTTCGACTGAATGCCTGGGTAGCGCGAATGCAACTCTTGATAGTGAGTCTTGATGAAGTGCTTCCACTCCGCTGTTTGGAAGACGGCTTGGGCAACTTCTGATCGTGGCTGGCCTTGCGCTGTTGCCACAGCTTTGGATGGCCGCTCAATCTCGACGAGCTTGTAGGAACGATCTGGATAGACAATCAAGAAGTCAGGTTCGAGTGAGGTCTTCCCTATAGGCGAGGTCTTTCCCTTGGGGTACACGAACTGGGGCTTACTCTCGCAGGTTCCGTAGACGTCCAGGAGCAACGGATGCTTGCTTATGACTTCGTGAAAGACTGCTTCGACATCATCCGCCTTCAACAGAAGCGCAGAGCGCCTATCGCGGCCCGCAGCCGTTCCAGGCGATTCGAGTAGATCTCGACCCAAGAATGGCCCGCGCCGAATGCCATGGTTCCGCCGCTGGCTTGCCCGGGGTCTGCTAGAGCACCAGCCAGATCTCTGCGAATGTCCTGTTGGACACGTAGGTTGACAGTCCGCTTATCCCATGCGCCTGCGTCAGCTTGACCATGGATTTCAAGATGAGAGAAGAATCGCCGGCTACTCAGATCTGCTGGGAAGACGCCAAAGTTCCGAATCAGGTGCGGCTCGCCTATCTGTGATTGCTGGGTTGGCAAGTGTATGTCTAGGATGATTCCGTAAGCCCCAAAGGAAAGTGATGAGACGACTTCCTTGAGCGTTCCGCGTACCTCCCGAAGGATCAAAGTTATCGCTGAGACTGTGTCTCGCCGCTCAAGCTGGCGCCCAATGTTGCAAACACGTCCGCACCACACGGGTGTCGGTATCTCAGACTTGGCAACTATTCGATAGATGCCAATGGGCTTGCCTAGTAGACCGTTGGCTTTGAGTGTCTCAGTTACCGCTGGCGGTGTTCTCGTGGGCTCGTAATCGACCTTTAAAGCTGGCCCACCTGCGATGTACCACTGATGTTTAGGTTCGTCTCGCAGTTCATTGATCACCACGCCATCTACTGCGACGTAAACGTCGAAGTGGGATGCTTGCAAGAACGGAGATATCGGCAACGAAGGATAGCCAGGGCCATCAGGCGGAGCAGCGGTAGCTCGCGCATAAGCCTCGCGGTAGCGGATCGCGTAGGCAAAGAGGAACTCAGCGACCATTTCTAGAGTGACGGCCATGTTGCGTGGCATCTAACTATTAAGTCTGCTGTAGCCTACCCGTGCAGCATAGCAAGGCAGCCTCATCAATCCGTTGTAGGGAAGTTTACTGCAAAGTCCAATGCTTATCTACTGCACACCATCAGAATGGTCCGCACAAGCTTGCTTGTTTGTCCTCATCGCGAGGGCGGCCTGTTTGGCTCCCGCTGCGCGCATCTTATTGGCCAGACTTTTCTCCAATTCTCTCTTTATGGAAGGGCATCCGTGGTGGTCCCACTGCGCCCGTCGAGCGAGCACATTCTGATCGTGCGCACTCCGGGAGCAGTGGGCCACACTGGTTTTCCAAATCTATCTTTTCCCTTCTTGGGGGGCGGCCTGGTCGAATCCCCAACTGCGCGCGTCCAACGAGGGTCTTCCGAGACCGCGCGTTGCGCGAGCAAAGGGGGTTCACCAGGCCACCCCCTCTCTCTCTTGACTGCCCTTTCCACCGGCTCCTATAATCCCCTCACATTTCCTCCTGTAACCGTCTGAATCCTTTCGTATAATGGCAGAACTGACGCACTTCAACGAGTCGGGGCGAGCGCGGATGGTCGATGTCAGCGCCAAAGACTCGACTGAACGGGTTGCGACCGCTCAGGCCACAGTCTTTCTCCAGCCAGAAACCCTTGAAAAAATTCAACGAGGCAAGATTGCCAAGGGCGATGTCTTGTCTGTCGCACAGGTGGCCGGTGTGATGGGAGCCAAGAAGACCCCGGACCTTATTCCGATGTGCCATCCGATTCTCCTCACCAGCGTCGATATCTCATTCAAAGAAGAGACTCAGCCGGATAAGGAAGGCCGCTGCTCGATTACCATCACTGCGACAGCCAAGACGACCGGGCCGACCGGGGTGGAGATGGAAGCGATGACCGCTGCCTCGGTGGCGGCGCTCACGATCTACGATATGTGTAAAGCAGTGGACCGGGAGATGAGCTTTAGCGATGTCTGCTTGCTTGCAAAGTCAGGCGGTAAGTCAGGCGTGTTTACAAGGCGTTAAGTTCGAATACTTCAAGTGGATAATAAAGGTATTCCGTGATCACGGTTCGCCTCTTTGGGATGACAAAAATGATGGCAGGGAATCAGGGAACATTGACCCTGGATCTCGCCAATGGTAGTCGGGTGAGAGACCTTATCGGAGGGTTAGAAGCTGGATACCCCGCCATCGGGGAGCTGATTCAGAAGAAGAAAGTCCTCGTTTCGGTCAATCAAGAAGTCGCGCATGAAGATACGACGATTCAGGATGGCGACGAGGTAGCCTTGCTACCGCCGTTTGCTGGTGGCGGTTCATCTGATCAGCCAGGTGATGAGATGCTTGTTCGCGTGCAACGAGAGGATTTTTCCGTCGATGACGAGATTAATCGGGTGCGAGGCAGGTCGAAGCGCATCGGCGGCATTTCGATTTTTCTCGGGACGGCGCGTGATCGGTCCAAAGGACGGGATGTCGATAGCATTACCTTCGAGTATTACGAAGGCATGGCGCAGACGAAGCTCCGCGAAATCCGTGAGCGGGCGTTGAAGGATTTTGACATCATCGAGGTCGCGATCCTCCACCGGTATGGCGAAATTGGCATCGGCGACAACATCGTGCTGATTGTCGTGGGGGCTGAGCATCGGGCCGAAGCGTTCCGCGCCTGCCAGTGGGCGATCGATGAATTGAAACGAATCACGCCGATCTGGAAACTCGAACACACGCCGGAAGGCGAAGTCTGGGTGGAGGAGCATCCGTAGCCGTCACGAGTGATGGGTGATGAGTGATGAGTGATGCGTTGAAAATGACTATGCCAGTGCCTGACAGTGTCTCCCATTCCGTCGTAGCCGATATGTTCGGACGGCCGTTGCGGAGCTTGCGCTTGTCCGTGACGGATCGATGCAATCTCCGTTGCACGTACTGCATGCCGGAGCAGGACTATGTCTGGCTGCCGCGCGAGGATATGCTGACCCATGAGGAAATGGCAAGCCTGACCGGATACTTCACCGACCTCGGCGTGGATCGCGTGCGGTTGACCGGTGGAGAGCCGTTGCTTCGGCGCGATTTGCCCCGGCTGATTCGCCTGTTGCTCCAAAACCGGCGACTGACGGATATCGCGCTGACGACGAACGGCGTTCTTCTGGCGGACCAGGCTGAGGAGCTGTATGAGGCAGGGCTGCACCGTATCACGGTCAGTCTCGATACGCTGAGACCGGAACGATTTCTTCAACTGACCCGCCGTGATGAGCATGCGCGCGTGCTGGAAGGGATTGAGTCGGTGGCTCAAGCTGGATTCACCGGCTTGAAACTCGATACGGTGGCGATTCGAGGGTTCAATGACGATGAGCTGGTCGATCTGATCGAGTTCGGCAAGCAGGTGCAGGCGGAGGTTCGGTTTATCGAATATATGGACGTCGGTGGCGCGAACGAGTGGTCTCAAGACAAAGTGCTCTCCCACGCCGCGATGCTTGCTCTGTTGAGTAATCACTATGGGACGATTGAGCCGATGCCTGAACGAGGCGCTGCGCCGGCGCAGCGATTTCTGCTGCCGGATGGGACGACCTTTGGGATTATTCCTTCGACGACCACGCCGTTCTGTGCGACGTGCGATCGCAGCCGAGTCACTGCCGATGGCATGTGGTACCGCTGTCTGTACGCGACGACGGGAACGGATCTGCGCAAGTCCCTTCGCGCCGGCGCTTCGGCTGACGAGATGCGGGCCTTGATTCGCGCCGGATGGGAAGGCCGCCGCGACCGGGGCGCAGAAGAGCGCAAGGCGCTTGAACGGGACGGGTTGCGAGTCGGAGGACTTATCGATATTGAGAAACTTCGCGAAGACCCCCATCTCGAAATGCACGCTCGAGGCGGCTGACGTCTCATCTGCTGTTAACACTTGTGTCGGCTGATCCCTGTTGATCTCTCATGCTGGACACTGAATTCCTGACTATTTTAGGACTTGGGTTGGTGCTGGGGCTTCGCCATGCCTTGGACACGGACCATTTAGCTGCCGTATCCACGGTGCTGGCGCAACGGCCTTCGCTCCGCGCCTCCGGCATGATTGGGTTCAGTTGGGGGCTTGGGCATACAGTCGTTTTGCTGTTGGCCGGGGCAGCGGTGTTGGTGCTTCGTGTCTCGATTCCTGAACCCTTCGCGTTGGCGGCTGAGTTTGGTGTCGGCGTCATGCTTGTGTTTCTCGGTGGGATACTCGCGGTGCGGTTGGTCCGAGAACGCTGGCATGTGCATACGCACGACCATGACGGTGAACGGCATGTCCACCTGCATAGTCATGCGCTGGCCGAGGATCATGGGCATATACACTGGTGGCGTGATTCCATTCGACCGTTCTGTATCGGCATGGCCCATGGTCTAGCCGGATCGGCGGCGCTGCTGTTGATCGTGCTGTCGTCTGCGCGATCGGTGTCGGAGGGGCTAATGTATATCGCGGTGTTCGGGCTTGGCTCGATTATGGGGATGATGCTGGTCGGAATGGTCGTGAGCCTTCCAGTTTTGTGGTCGCTGAACCTCGGGCGGCCTGTCTTTCTCGCGGTCCAGGGGCTGGCGAGTCTTGGGAGCATTGCCGTCGGGCTGACGATGATGTTTCAGATCGCCTTCGGCGGCTAGCCCGCATTATTCATGAGAGTTCGTGACGAAACCGCCGAGACGCCATGCGAGACGGGCGCGTGGAGCCGCGAAGGAGGGAGGCATACTTGAAACAGTATGTTGACCGACTGAGCGGGGAGCCGCCCCCGC
>OBEQ010801609.1_pt1 | contig 48118 bp, 49 predicted proteins | sample 1670901 | NCBI WGS metagenome assembly OBEQ01 (sample SAMEA104232315, study PRJEB22302) | groundwater metagenome | biome: forest; feature: aquifer; material: groundwater | place: USA | collected 2011-08-07 | depth 5.4 m
CCTTTCTCCTGGTGGAGACCAGGATACCGGTGTTGCGCTAGCAACTTGAACTCAAGCTCGCTAAAAAAGAGGGCAGGGTTCTCCGACAAGAGAGGTCTTCAGGTCTCTATGCACACCGGAGGAGGAACCCATGCCCAGCTTCACGGTAGCAAAGACGCGCGGGAAAGCCAAGCTGAACATCAGCGAGAAGCGCCAGGCCGCGATGGAACGGCTGGTGGATGCCTACAGTGAAGAGGTCGACGTCCGTGTGTCGGTAATCCAAGACCTGATTCCGTTGGGATTGAAGGCGGTCGCCGAGGAGTGACAGGGCGAGGTGAAGCGATTGGCCGGCGCGAAGCACAGCCGTGGCGGGGACCATGCCCGGTGGGGGTCGCAGGACGGCTCGGTGTATCTGTGGGATCAGCAGGTGCCGGTGCGAGTCCCGCGGGTGCGCCATGTCCGCACGAATGAAGAGAGGCGGCTGGAGACGTACCACCGGCTGCAGGCGCCGTTTCACGACGACGGGCGACCTCCTGCGCCGTCTGCTGCACGGGCTGAGCACACACCAGGATCACGAGAGCTCGTCCTTGGCGGCGGAGGCGTTCGGGATCAGTGCGTCAAGCCTGTCGAAGCGGTTCAAGCGCTGTTCAGCGGAGAAGCTCACGCAGTGGCCGGAGCGTTCCTTAGCAGGAGAGGATTTCGTGGCGGTCTTCATCGACGCCAAGCGCGACGCCAAGGACGGGATCATGGTGGGCTTAGGCGTGACGCTCCAGGGCAAGAAGATCGTGCTCGGGGTGGAACAGATGAGCGCGGAACGCTCGCAGGCGCTAACCCAGTGGTTCGACCGGTTGATCACGCGGGGCTTTCGGTTCGAGCACGGGATCCTGTTCATCATCGACGGGTCGAAGGGCATCCGCAAAGCCATCGAACAGACGTTCGGGCCGTACGCGCTCATCCAGCGGTGTCGCTGGCACAAGCGGGAAAACGTGGTGTCGTACCTGAACGAGGCGGACCAGGCCGTCTTTCGCCGCCGCCTGCAAGACGCCTACGCTCGAACGACCTACAAGGAGGCTTCTGCTGCGCTCAAGCAGATACACCGTGATCTGGAGAAGATCAATCTCTCGGCCGCTGGCAGCCTGCTCGAAGGTCTCGATGAGACGCTGACCATCCACGAGCTGGGTCTCTCGGTCGAGTTGGCCCGAAGCTTGAGCACCACGAATGGCATCGAGTCCTTGTTCTCGCAGCTGGGGTCGTATACCGACAAGGTGGATCGTTGGCGCAATAGCGACCAGATCTTGCGCTGGACCGCCACGGGACTCATGGACCTCGAGCCGCGGATGCATCGAATCTCAGGACAGCAGTTCCTGAAGGTCCTGCGCTATAAATTGTCGACACTCGTGGCGACACGGACCGGGAAGCACACGGCGGCAGAAGAGAGCGAGCTTAGCGTGGCTAGCTGAAAACGATGGGAGAACCCTGGGGAGTTTCAACTAAAAAAAAGCATTGCGTCCCATACTACGGCGCATCGGGAATTGTTGATTACGTAGATGGTTTCATCTTTGACGGTGACTACCTCTTGCTTTCTGAAGACGGAGCGAACTTACTTGCTCGATCAACGCCGATAGCTTTCAGCGTCACCGGGAAAGTCTGGGTCAATAATCATGCGCACGTTCTGCAATTCAAGGACGATGCAACACGGCGATTTGTGGAGGACTACATCAACGGGATTGTCATCGAAGACTTCGTGACAGGCGCCGCGCAACCCAAACTCAGTCAGGCAAACATGAATCGAATACCGATCCCCCTCCCGCCGCTGGAGATTCAGCGGCAGATCGTCGCCGAGATCGAGGCCGAGCAGGCGTTGGTGGAGGCGAACCGGAAGCTGATTGAGGTGTTCGAGCGGAAGATTCAGGCCAAGCTGGCGGAGATTCGGGGCGAGGAATGATTACGAAGTGCAAACGCATCAAGAACGTCGGTAAGTTTTACGACTTCTCATGCCAGGCCAATGAACTTGATTGGCACCAGAACACCTTTATGTTCGCCCCGAATGCCTACGGCAAGTCAACCCTCGTCAATATCCTTCGATCTCTGCGCGACAATGACCCTAAACTAATTCGAAGCCGTAGGACCTTGGACAAAGTGACCGCGCCGGAAGCAGTGATCGTCATTGATGGTGTAAACCATGTTTTCAACGGCACGAGATGGGAGAAGCCGTTTCCCAACATTCAGATTTTCGATGCGCCCTTTATCCACGCGAACATCCTTGCCCAAGAGATCGAACATGAACACAAAAAGAACATTCACAAGATCATCATCGGTGCGCGAGGAATTAAGCTCGCCGAAGAACTTGCGGGCCTGAAGAATCGCGAGAAAGACCGGCGTCAGCAATTGGATACCCTTGCGGGGCAGTTTGGCGCGGTGAGATTCACGTACCATGCCTTAGACGTTTTTCTGGCAATCCCAGTAGCAGAGGAAACCGCCGTTGCCGCGCGTATCAAGAAACTTGAGCACGACATCAAGTCCAAGGAGAGCGAAACTCAAGTCCGAGGACTTGGCCACCTAAACACATTGACCGCGCCAGCCTTCGACCCGACTGAACCAGAGCATGCGTCTCTGGGCGATATACAGGAAGAGGAAGATGCATCGGCCCCAATCGATCACCTGAACGAGATACGGGTACTCGCCGCTCAGAAACTTACCGCCGCACCCGAGGCCACCGAGAAGCGCGTCCTTGCGCACATTGACCACAGCTTCAAGAACAAAGCGCAGGCGAAGGAGTTTATCCGTCAAGGTCTCGATCTTATGCAGGCCGATTGCCCGTTTTGCGGACAAGCGTTGAAGAATGCCGCCGATCTCTTAGAGGCATACCGTAAGTTTTTCGACGATGCCTTCCGGACTTACCAACAGAATCTTGCCCTACAGGCCAGAGCGCTCGCCAGGTGGAATCTCGACAACGACTTGACGGCTCTTGTGTCCATCCACAACGCCAACATTGCCATATTAAAGCAGTGGGAACCGTTCATCGGTCCAGAAACCTTGCCGGATTTTGTCGGTTCAGTGGACGCGTTCCGGCCTACACTCACGGGTTTGAAAGCCAAGGTTCAAGCTGAATTGGATAAGAAGCAGAAAGACCCGAACGCCGATGCTGACCTGTTGCAATTCGACGCTCTCGCCGCTGAACTCGCCTCGCTGAAAAAAATGGCTGTCGAATCGTACAACACGGCAGTCACGGCTTTCACAGAAAAAGCGAAGAACTACGTTGCGAACCTGCCAAAGTCAGACGTTTCTTCGATCAGCATTGCGCTAGCGAAGGAACGGGAGATTGAGGCACGATTCAAGCCAGAATGGAAGAAGTGGGCAACCGCTTACCCGGTGGCCAGAAATGACGCCGACAACCTGCTGAATCAGAAGAACGTGAAGGAGAAGGAACTTAAGGACTACACCAAGAGTATCTTCGACACCTACCAAACGCGGATCAATGACCTGCTGGTTTCCTTAGGAGCAGACTTCCCGATCACTGGCTTGACCGGTAAGACTGACGAACGGGCAAACGAGCCCTATACCGATTTCGGCTTCCTCATTCTGGGAAAGAAGGTTCCCCTCACGGCCCATCAAGATGATGAACCTTGTTTCAAGAATACCCTCAGCGAAGGGGACAAGAGCACATTAGCCTTTGCATTCTTCATCGCGGCACTTGAAAAGCTGCCAGAACTCGACAAGCAAATCGTCATCTTTGACGACCCGCTTTCCAGTCTGGACGAGAATCGGCGCTTGGGAACAGTCGCTTTACTCGCCGGTCTATCACCTCGACTCAATCAGCTTTGTGTGTTCACCCACAAGAAGGATTTTCTCCGGATGCTTTTTGACGGCATCCACGAGAATAGCGTGCTTCAACTAAAGTCTGACAAGAAGAACGGTAGCCGGATTGAGCCTTTTGATGTGGAGGACGATCGCAAAGCGGAGATCGCCCGCCTGTGTGACGACATGAGTCGGTATCTCAACGAGGATTTCGGGCCAACACCTGAAGATATGCAGGGTAACATCCGCAAGGTTTTCGAGATCATCCTGAAAACCAAGTATTACCGAACCTTGGCCGCCGAAATAAAGGGCAAGAGCGGGTTAGGCGACCTCATCGGCACTCTTCACGGCAAAGAACTCGTCAGCGATGCCACAAAGGATCAACTGTTCCGATTATGCAGGCTTTCAGATGTGGCCCACCACGGCAGTTTGACAAAACTACCTGAGCACACGTTGACCCGCGAAGAAATCTGTTCGGCAATTCAAGAGACCTTCAGCGTTGCGGAGAAAATCTGACGTGAAAACCATCAAAGACATGCCGGAATGCAGCCGTCCCCGCGAGAAGTTGCGGGAGAATGGCGCTTCCGCTCTAACCGACTTGGTAGAGACGAACCGGAAGCTGGTGGAGATGTTCGAGAAGAAGATTCAGGCCAGGCTGGTAGAGATTTGGGACGAGGAAGAAATGGCCACAGTATAACGGGGAACACTATGGCGCGCAAACGAAGTGCCGAAGGGAAAATCGAGCATCGCAACGCCCTCGGGCGTCGGCGAAAGGACGCGATGTTTCCGGTCGCCCCGCCTCGGCGGGGCGCCGGTCTGCCGTCGGACTATGCCGGAATCTTGCGCGACCTCAAGCAGCGCATCCAGCAGGAGCGCCTGCGCGCGGTCATGGCCGCGAACTCGGCCATGGTGCTGCTCTATTGGGACATCGGACGGACGATTCTTGAACGTCAGGATCGCGAGGGGTGGGGGCGCGCGTTATAGACCGGCTTTCGACCGACCTTCGCGAAGCCTTCCCTGATATGCGCGGCCTGTCACCCCGGAACCTGAAATACATGCGCGCGTTCGCCGCCGCCTGGCCGGAGCGGGTAATTGTGCAGCAGCTTGCTGCACAAATCCCCTGGTTCCATAACTGCGTACTGCTTGACCGGGTTCAAGAATCGGCTGATCGGGAATGGTACATCCGCCAGACCATTCAGAACGGTTGGAGCCGGAACATCCTGGCGATACAGATTGAGGGCCGGCTCCATGAACGCCAGGGCAAGGCCCTCACCAACTTTCCGGCCACCTTGCCGCCCGCCGATTCGGATATGGCGGCACAGGTGTTTAAAGACCCCTATCTGTTCGACTTTCTCGGCACGGCGGACCCGCGCCGCGAACGAGAAGTGGAGCAGGCTTTGGTGGACCACATTCAACGCTTCCTGCTGGAACTCGGAGCGGGTTTCGCCTTTATGGGACGACAGGTGCCTCTCGAGGTCGGATCGCAAGACTACTACCTCGATCTGCTGTTCTATCACGTCAAATTGCGCTCTTACGTGGTGGTGGAACTGAAAGCCGCGCCGTTCGACCCCGCGTTCGTCGGCCAGATCAACCTCTATTTGTCCGCCGTGGATGACCTTCTGAGACATCCGGACGACAATCCCAGCATCGGTCTCCTGCTCTGCAAGGAAAAGAATAAGATTACTGTCGAGTACGCCCTGCGCGATCTGAAGAAGCCCATCGGCGTGGCCGCGTGGCGCACCCGGCTGGTGGAATCCCTCCCCAAGCGCTTGAAGGGCCAACTGCCAAGCATCAAGCAGATCGAAAAAGAATTGGGGAACACGTGAAAACGATCAAAGACATGCCGGAACACAGCCGCCCCCGCGAGAAGTTGCGGGAAAAGGGCGCTTCCGCTCTCACCGATGAAGAACTCGTCGCGGCGATTCTTGGCATGGGAACGGCGGGTGTTGACGTGCGCACGATTGCCCGGCAGGTGGCCGGTTTAATCCGAGAGCACCAGGCCGGATTGACGCTCGATCACTTGCAGGCCGTTCCCGGTGTGGGGCTCGCCAAGGCCGCTCAGATCCTGTCGGCCTTTGAACTCGCCCGCCGCCACCTGCTCAAGGACACGGTAAAGATTACTGTCGCCCAGGATATCCTGCCGCTGGTGGCCGACATTGCCGGAAAACAGCAGGAATATTTCGTCTGCATTTCACTCAATGGCGCCAATGAGGTTATTGAAAAGCGCGTGGTCACAATCGGTCTGCTCGATAAAAGCCCAGTTCATCCGCGCGAAGTGTTCGCGGATGTCATTGCCGACCGCGCGGCGGCCGTCATCTTCGCGCACAATCACCCCTCCGGCGAACTTCAACCGAGCGAAGCCGACCTCCGCATGCATGAGCAATTGACTGAAGCCGGAAAGATTCTCGGACTTCGCGTCTTAGACCATATCATCGTGACAAGGAAGGGGCACTTTAGTTTTCAGGAAGCCGGTTTGATTCGATGAAGGGAACAGCCCCATGCCGGGAAAACCCGTACCGGGTTCCGAAGGGACACGTTGCGGTGAGCATAGCATCAACGCGCCGGGAAAATCGGAGCCGATCCACATCGTCCCGCCTCGCTGATCCAGGCCGGTGCATGTTGAACGCCTCCGACGTGTCTTCTCAAGTAGGCTGAACAAGCCTAGTGCTTCGACTAGATTGAAATGATCGGTCGATCATTTCAATCCGCTCAGCACTAGTGGTGAGCAACCCATCAAAACAAAGTTGTCGAACCACTAGATCTTGATGAGCGAACACGCGATCACACACAAGGATGATGGAGCGCTGTGCGTTCCAGGTGAGGCGAGCTCCTGGGAGGCATGGGTGAGTGCCAGCCGTGTACGCAACTACTGTGTACAGGATCCCATCCTCGACTGGCTCTCCAGATTTGGTGAAGCGAGGGGATTGATGCCGGATGACAAGCAGCCAGGCTATGATCCCAGGACCGACTTCCTCAAGTTCATATTCGCGAAGGGGCGGGAGTTCGAAGTGGTCGTCGTGCGTTATCTTAAGAGCAATGCGCAGTTAAAAGTGGTTGCCGGCGATTACACGCAGGTGCGAAGCCTCGAGGGAGCCACAGCCACCTGGGAAGCGATGGTGAGTGGGACGGAGATCATCTCTCAGGCCGTGCTCTGGAATCCTGAGAACCAGACCTATGGCGCTGCGGATCTCCTGATGCGCAGCGATGTTCTGGAACGGCTCTTTCCTGGGACCCTTTCACCGGATCAACTGATGCAGGCCGCCCCGGATGTGCCTGGCGCGCGGTGGCACTACCGGGTCATCGATATCAAATTCACGACGCTGGATCTCCTGAAGGATGGCGGACTCGGTGCAGACCAATTGGGCTACATGGCACAGGTGTGGCTGTACAACGAAGCGCTGGGGAGACTACAGGGTTACGTGCCTGAGGTTGGCTATCTGCTGGGGCGCGGATGGAAGCAGTTGGAGCGGCGAGGGAAGAGCGCGCTAGAGCGTCTCGGGCGGGTTGAGCGTGGACGTGTGATCTCGACGTGGAAGCAGCCGCTTGGCGAGATCGCGCTTGGGGCTTGCTGTTGGATGCGCCGGATGCGCGCAGAGGGTGGCGTGTGGCAGGCGCTCCCAGTGCCTTCCGTGATGGAGTTGCGGCCCAATATGCGCCACAGCGATGATCAACCGTGGCATAAGGCGAAGCGGGACATCGCGGAACAACTGCAGGATCTGACGATGCTTCCACGAGTGTCGATCCAGGCTCGTGCTGCTGCGATCGCCCAAGGCATCACCACCTGGAAAGATGCTCGGTGTCAGGCGGCCGTGCTTGGCGTGAACGGCCCGAAGCTGGCACCAGCGTTCGATCGAGTTCTGGCGGCCAATCGAGACGCGAATGAAGGCCACGTCGTGTTCCCAGAGCGTATCACCGCCAACGAGGCACTGTGGCGGCATCCTGCGACGGTCGAGTTCTTCGTGGATTTCGAAACCGTGAGCGCTCTCAATGATGATTTCTCGACGTTTCCAGAGAAGGGTGGGACCGCCCTGATCTTCATGATCGGCTGCGGATACAATGCCGGGACCACCAACCAATCTCAGTGGCAGTTTCAGGTGTTTACGACACAGCATCTGACAGAGGTTGAGGAACGGCGCATCATCGATGCATGGGTATCGCACATGCGCAAGATCGCGACGTCAAAAGGAAGCCGTCTTGAGTCGGCGACAACTCGAATATTTCACTGGTCGGCTGCCGAGGTGAGCCAACTGGAAACGGCCTACAATTCTGCTCGCGCACGCCATCCGCAGGATGGCTCATGGCCGGTTCTACCATGGATTGATCTCCTCAACCGGGTGGCGAGGGAGGAACCAGTCACGGTCCGTGGGGCGTTTGGCTTTGGGCTCAAACCGATCGCGAAGGCCATGAAGCAGCACGGTTTGATCGAGACCACATGGGGCGACGGGCCGACCGATGGCCTTGGGGCGATGGTGGGGGCCTGGTCCTGTGAGGAGGAAGCCGCCACGCAGGGTGTCTCGATGGCCACACTTCCGCTGATGCAAGAGATCGCAACGTATAACGAGGTAGACTGCCGGGTCATGATGGAACTTCTGTGCTACTTTCGAGCGCGAATGTAGCCACAGCGTGGAGAGGGGGATTGGGGTCGTGATCGAGAAGGGAAGCGGAGGCGGCCCACATGATTTCGCCTCGCTGATCTGGGCTGGCCCCAGATGGGCATCTTCTGGCCCGCGAGACGGATCCAGACGTTGCGCCGGTGGTGTCTCAATGTGACGGGTGACGCGCAGCCGGGGCCCCACGCCAGGTACAGCTGCCGGTCGAGGCCCGCAGGGCCGAGGCCGCTGTACAGCGGCCCGGCGGCGAGCACTGCCGTGGGGTGGCGCGCGGCAGGCCCCGTCACATTGAGACACTACCTTTGCGCCCGGTGCGTTGACTTTGAGAACACGCTGTGTGACAATCATGTCCATCGAATGGCCGTCATCACTCCAGCCGTCATCGCTCAAGTCGCCCGGCTTGCCCGCCTGCGTCTCGAAGGGCCCGCCCTCACCCAGTGTGCCGCTCAACTGGATGAGATTCTCCAGTACGTCCAGCGGCTCCAGGCAGTGGAGACAGCGGGGGTGGAACCGACGACCCACGTGCTGCCGCTTTCGAACGTCCTCCGCAAGGACGAGCCGCGCCCCTCGCTGCCTGCCGATGTGGTCGTCGCCTTAGCACCCGCTCAGCATCCTCCGTTCATCGCTGTCCCCAAAGTGATCGGGACCTAATTCCCGTCATGCCCGTTGGCGAGTTCGCCTCCAAGACCATCCACGAGCTGCGTGACCTGATCCAGGCGGGCAGGGTTTCTCCACAAGAGATTGTGGACGACCTGCTCGCGCGGATCGATCAGCTCAATGATTCGCACAAGATCCACGCGTACCTCGCCGTAGACCCCGAACGGATACGGCGCCAAGCCGCTGATCTGCCCGCGTCAGCGAGCACCGGGCAGCTCTACGGCATCCCCATCACGGTGAAGGCCAACATTTGCGTGGCTGGGGAAGCCACCAGCTGTGCGTCTCGCATCCTGGAGGGGTTCCGCTCGCCCTACGACGCCACGGTCATTGAGCGGTTGCGTCGAGCGGGAGCGATGCTGATTCCGAACGCCAATATGGATGAGTTCGCGTTCGGTTCATCCACGGAGAATTCCGCCTTCGGGGTCACGAGAAATCCCCGGGCGAGGGACGATCGGGTCCCGGGAGGGTCGAGCGGTGGGTCGGCGGCCGCCGTGGCGTCCAACATGGCGATTGCCGCATTAGGAAGCGATACCGGCGGGTCGATTCGGCAGCCCGCGTCGTTTTGCGGCATTCTCGGGTTGAAGCCCACGTATGGTCGGGTGTCTCGCTACGGCCTCGTTGCCTTTGCGTCCTCGCTCGACCAAATTGGTCCGCTCGCCAAGGACGCAGAGGATGCCGCGATGCTCCTCACCGTCATCGCCGGCCACGATGAACGGGACTCCACGTCGGCTCCAGTGGCGGTTCCAGACTACGTGGCGGCGTTGCGGATGCCATTGCACGACGTCACCATCGGCCTTCCCACGATTCCATCGGACGGACTGCATCAGCACGTGCGCGCAGCGGTCGATGGCGCCATCGAGGTCTTCCGGACGCTTGGGGTCAAGACGGTTCCCGTGGAACTGCCGAACATCGACAAGGCCGTCGCCACGTACTACATCATTGCGACGGCTGAGGCAAGCTCCAACCTCGCCCGATACGATGGCGTCAAGTATGGCTTCCGCGCGGCGACTGGTGGGTCGCTGACGGACATGTACCTCGACACCCGCACGCAGGGGTTTGGGGCTGAGGCCAAGCGTCGCATCCTGCTGGGGACCTACGTCCTCTCGCAGGGTTACTACGATGCGTATTATCTGAAGGGCATGAAGGTGCGAACGCTGATCAAGCGCGATTTCGACGACGCCTTCACCACGTGTCACATCGTGCTGATGCCCACCGCCCCGACGAGCGCCTTCCGCCTGAAGGAAAAGCTGGAGGACCCGCTGCAGATGTACCTCTCGGATCTCTACACGATCCCGGCGAACCTCGCCGGGATCCCGGCGTTGTCGATGCCCTGTGGGGCCGGACCGGATGGGCTGCCCATCGGGATGCAGTTGCTGGCGGCACCATTTCAAGAGTCGCTGCTGTTGCAGGTGGCGCATGCCTACGAGCAGGCGACCGACTGGCATAAGCGGAAACCAGAGGTCAGGAGGCAGGAGGCAGGAGGCAGAAAGCAGGGGGCAGGATGACGACTTCTGCCTACTGCGTACTGCCCACTGCCTACTGCTAAGCCGATGCACTACGAGCCTGTGATCGGTTTAGAAGTCCACCTCCAGCTCAACACCACGACGAAGCTCTTCTGCGGCTGTCTGGCCAAGTTCGGGGCACTACCGAACAGCCAAACCTGTCCGGTGTGCCTCGGCCTGCCCGGCGTCCTGCCCGTCCTGAATGAGCGGGCGATGGAGTGGGGCATTCGGGTGGCGTTGGCCGTGGACTGTCAGATGGCCCAGACCATGAAGTTTGACCGCAAGCAGTACTTCTATCCCGACCTGCCCAAGAACTACCAGATCTCCCAGTACGACCGGCCGCTCGCCCAGCACGGCCACCTGGACATCGTGGTGGACCATTTGCTCAAGCGGATCGGCATCACGCGCGTCCACCTCGAGGAGGACGCCGGCAAGCTCCTTCACGAGGCGAGCCAGACCGAAAGCTTCGTGGATTTCAACCGGACCGGCGTGCCGCTCATCGAGATCGTCAGCGAGCCGGACCTGCGCTCGCCCGAGGAAGCCTACCAGTACCTCATCGAGCTCAAGGCGATCATGGAATACCTCGCGGTTTCCACCTGCAACATGGAGGAAGGGAGCCTGCGCTGCGACACGAACGTGTCGCTGCGGGTCCCGGGCGCCGCACCATTCGGCGCGAAGGTCGAGGTCAAGAACCTCAACTCGTTCAAGGCGGTGAAGCAGGCGCTGGAGTACGAGATTCGGCGGCAGGCAGTCGTGCTGGACCAGGGTCAGCGCATCAAGCAGGAGACCCGGCTCTGGGACGCAAGAGCGCTGCGGACCGAGCCGATGCGCAGCAAGGAGGAGGCGGCTGATTACCGCTACTTCCCGGAGCCGGACCTGGTCCCGTTCGTGATCGACCCAATACTCATCGCGCGCATGACGGATACGCTGCCCGAGCTGCCCGCGGTCCGCCGAGCGCGCTATCAGGACGCCTACCAGCTCTCCGCCTACGACGCGCAGGTCCTCACCCAGCACGCGGCACTCGGCGAGCTCTTCGAAGGGACCTTGCACGCCGGGGCCGCTCCGAAGCCGGCGGCCAACTGGATCATGGGCGATTACCTGGCGTATCTCAACGCCAACAGTCTTGAGCCGGAGGCCGCGAAACTTCGCCCCGAATGGCTCGCACATCTGATACAATTGGTGCATGACGGCACCATTTCCGGCAAGATGGCCAAAGACCTCTTCGTCCAGACGCTTGAGCGCGGCGAGGACCCGCGCCGGCTCGTCGAAGAGGGAGGCCTCAAGCAGATCGTCGATGAGCTGGCACTGGAACCTATCGCCGAGGAGGTCCTGCGCGTGAACCAGCGCTCGGTGGAGGACTACCTGAAAGGCAAGACGACCGCCTTCACCCACCTGATGGGACAAGCGATGAAGCTCTCGAAGGGCAAGGCCAGTCCCCAGCAGATGGCCGTACTTCTCAAGCGGAAACTCGAGCAGGTTCCCTCATGAGAGGGGACGCGGAGGTGAAGACATGAAACGGCGGTTCTGGATCATCGCGGTCATTGCGGTCGCATGCCTTGCCGTGGGGCAGACCTACACGCAGGGCGCCAAGGAGGCGCCCGCGGAGGGCAACGAGGAGCTGTACAAGGAGCTCGAGCTCTTCGAGCACGCGCTCTCCATCGTGCGCTCGGACTATGTGGAGGAGCCGAAGGCCAAGGAGCTCATCTACGGCGCACTCAAAGGCATGTTGGCGACGCTCGACCCGTACAGCCAGTTCCTCGACCCGGACAACTACAATGAGCTGAAAGTGGATACCGAGGGGGAGTTCGGCGGACTCGGCATCGAGATTACGCTCAAGGATGACTTGCTGACCGTCATCTCTCCCATCGACGGCACCCCGGCCGCCAACGCGGGCCTCTTGCCCGGCGACCGCATCGTGAAGATCGACGGCGAGCTCACGCGCGGCATTACGCTCATCGAGGCGGTCAAGAAGCTGCGGGGCAAGCCGAAGACCAGCGTCACGCTCACGATTTTCCGCGAAGGGGACACCGAGCTGAAGGAGGTGGCGCTGGAGCGGGCGGTCATCACCGTCGAGAGCATCCGGGAAGCGTCGCTGTTGGAACAGCACATCGGCTACATCCGGCTCTCCGATTTCCGGGAGAAGACAACCGATGATCTCGAGCGGGCCATGAAGCGGCTGAAAGAACAAGGGATGGACAGCTTCATCCTCGACCTGCGCAACAATCCCGGCGGGCTACTCGACGTTGCCGTGTCGGTCTCGGAGTTCTTCCTCCAGCGCAACCAGCTGATCGTGTCGACGAAGGGCCGGCTGCGCAACCAGAACCAGGAGATGCGCTCGCGGACGACCGGCCTCATGAGCGAGAGCCCGATGGTCGTGCTCATCAACGAAGGGTCGGCATCCGCCTCGGAGATCGTTGCCGGTGCCATCCAGGACCACCACCGCGGCATCGTGATGGGCACCAAGTCGCACGGCAAGGCATCTGTCCAGACGATCTTTCCGCTCAAAGACGGCAGTGCCCTGCGCTTGACGACGAGCAAGTACTTCACGCCGAGCGGCCGGTCCATCCACGGCCAAGGCATCCTGCCCGACGTGGAGGTGCCCTTTGATCGGCCGTCGTCGGAGGAGAAACCGAAGGAGGGCGCAGGCAAAGACAGCTCAAAGACGGGCCCACGGCTCTTTGACCAGATCGAATCCGGGCAGGGCCTGAGCGCTAAGCCGACCCTGTCCATCGCAGAGCGAAAGCGGGCCGACAATCAGCTGGCGCGGGCGCTGGACCTCCTCAAGGGCATCAAGGTCTACCAGGCAGAGCCGAAGCAGGAGCACGCCCTGAACCGATGATAAAGCAGATGCGCCCAGGAACCGGGCTCTCAACCGCAGATAAAGCAGCTAGAATGTGTTATCGGCTTTCTCATCTGTTGCGGGGGTAGTTTTCAGGAATCTGTTTTATCATTCCTCCCATGCGGATCGTCGGGATCGAGACCTCGTGTGATGAAACGGCGATCGGCATCGTGGAAGACGGCCGGCGCATCCTCAGCAATGCGGTGGCGTCCAGCCTGAAGCTCCATGAGCCCTACGGCGGCGTCATTCCAGAAATCGCGGCGCGCATGCACGTCGAGACGGTCTGGGACGTGTTGACGTGCGCGTTGGAAGAGGCCGCCTGTCCCCCCGCGGCACTCGACGCCGTCGCCGTGACGCAGGGCCCTGGACTGCCGGGCGCCTTGCTCATCGGCCTCGCGTTCGCGAAGGGGCTCGCGCTCTCGCTGGACCGTCCATTGATCCCCGTGGATCACCTCGCCGCCCATCTCTATGCAGGGGAGATGACCGACCCCGTACTCGAGCCCCCCTACATCGGCCTCGTCGTATCCGGCGGCCACACGCTGCTCTGCGTGGTGCACGCCGAGTGTCGTTTCGAGCTGCTGGGTGAGACGAAGGACGATGCGGTCGGCGAGGCGTTCGACAAAGTGGCAAAGCTACTGGGCCTCGGCTATCCCGGTGGTCCGGCCATCGACCGTCTCTCGGATGAGGCGCTCGGCCCGCTGATCGCCTTCCCGCGCAGCGCCGGCAAGCAGCCCTTCGACTTCAGCTTCAGCGGCTTGAAGACGGCGGTGTACCGCTACGTTCAAAAAGCCGCAAGCGGCTCAAGGCTCGAGGCTCAAGGCTCGAGGCAAGAACCCCTAGAGCCTAGAGCCTCCAGCCTAGAGCCGCAGGAAGTTGCCCGTATTGCGGCAAGTTTCCAGGAGGCGGCGGTCGAGGTCCTGGTGGCCAAGACGCTCCGCGCCTGCCAGCGGACCGGCATCCGGCGGGTCGTGGTGGGCGGCGGGGTGGCCTCTAACCGGCGGCTCCGGACCCGATTCGCCGAGGCCGCATCGGCCAACACACTGCAGGTGGTGTTTCCGCCGCCTGGTTTGTGTGTGGACAATGGTGCCATGGTGGCCGGTATCGCATACCCATTGCTGCAGCGCGGCCGGACGGCTCCCCTGTCCCTGAACAGCGAGCCAAACCTTTGCTTGGCGTGACGCAAGGCGGTGAGGCGGAAGGCAAAGGAGGACCAGACGGGAGGTGGGGATGGCGATTCGACGGAAGGGTGACGAAGGGACGATAGAGAAGTGGCTGGAGGTGGACGCCAGCATGACCGGCTCCATGGTGTTCAAGGATCCGGTCAACCTGCGGATCAACGGGCGCTTTGACGGGACGTTGGATGCCAAGGGCAATCTCTCCATCGGTGAGAAGGCCGAGGTGAAGGCGACGATCAAAGGCGAGTCGGTCGCCATCAACGGTACTGTGAACGGCGACATCGTCGCAACGGTCCGCGTGGAGCTGACCGCAACGGCCCGGGTCCGCGGCAAAGTGACCAGTCCCCGCGTCATTATGCAGGAGGGTGCCGTGTTCAATGGGACGCTCGAAATGACCGGCAGCTCCAGTGAGAGTGCCTGGATGACCGTGGACGAGCTCGCGCGCTACCTGGAAGTGGATGCGTCCACGGTCACTCAGTGGGCACAGGCCGGACGGCTACCCGCACAGCGGGAAGGGAACCAGTGGCAGTTCAACCGTTCCAAGGTCGAGGAATGGCTGGCGCAGGAGAAAGTCAAATAACAGGAAACTTGTGTCGGACGTCAGACGTCGGATGTCAGCAGTCAGAACGGCTGGATGGCGTCAGCCTGATCTGACCTCTGAGGTCTGTCCGCTGATCTCTGCACGGGGCTTGTGAGCGTGACGCCATGGAGAAGCTCTGGACCACCGGTGAGGTGGCAAAGGTGCTGGGCATTGCTGAAGTGGATGTCGAGCAGCTCGTCCGGCAGGGGCAGTTGACGGGCTACAGGCTGGGCGGACAGTTCCTCCGCTTCCGACCGGATCAAGTCGAGGAACTGAAGCGGACGATGCAGTTTCAGCCCACGACCGCCACGGCGGTCCGCCTCGACGGCTGGTGGGGCCAGGTGAGAGAGTTTGTCTATTTCTACGATTTTTATCTTGTGTCGGCAACCTTCCTGGCGCTGCTGGTCGTGTACCTCATCGCTTCCAGTTAGGCCGAAAAAACCGGTGTGATTTCGCAGATTTAAAAAGTGGATTCCGCCGATAGCATTTCAAGAAGGACCGATCTGCGAAATCGCTTTTCGAAATTGACGTAATCATCTACATGATTGATGAACGGACGCTTCAGCGCTGGGTGCGGCAGGTCCGTCAGGGGGGCCGACCGTCCCAGACGCTCATTGAAGAGCTACGCCGCCTGCCCTTCACGGATGTCGGGGTGGCTTATCTCGACACTCACCGCCGCCTCCGACGCGGCCTGCCGGAGGTCGTCTTCGGCGAAGGCAAAACCCCCGACCAGCTCGTCCGAATCGTTCACGGGCTGGTCCACTCGGGTGAGATGGCGCTGGTCACCCGTCTGGAGCCCCAGGTCTTCAACGCGATCCGCAACCGGTGCCCGAACCTCCGCTATGACTCCGTCGCCCGCCTCGCCTATCAACTGGGACGGTCCCGGCCGTCGAAACGCGGCCTGGTGGTGGTCGTGACAGGCGGTACGTCCGATCTTCCGATTGCCGAAGAGGCGGTGCGGACGCTCGAGCTCTTGGGCAGCCGAGTGAGCCGGCTCTATGACGCGGGCGTGGCCGGCATCCACCGGTTGCTGAATCGGTGGCGGCTCCTCCACCGGGCCCGGGCCATCATCGTCGTCGCCGGCATGGAAGGGGCGCTGGCGAGCGTCGTCGCCGGCCTCGTCCGGTGCCCGGTCGTCGCGGTCCCGACCAGTATCGGCTACGGCGCCGGTTTTCAGGGGCTCGCGCCGCTCCTGACCATGCTCAACAGCTGCGTCCCCGGCATCGGGGTCGTCAACATCGACAACGGGTTCGGAGCCGGCTACCTCGCGCACGTCATCAACCGACCCTCACGGTAAGCGTCATGCCTCCTTTCGTGTAACGTTGAACGTGTAACGTGTAACGGGACGGCAGGAATGCGAGTGGTGTCTTACCGGCGGGCGGGGCGGCTGGTGCCGAAGCGCCGGCGGGGGTTGCGGGCCGGCTCGGTGATTCTGAGGCCGGGAGCCGTGATGCCCTGGCATTCCACCAAGGAGCGGGAGGAGCTCGTCATCGTGCTAGCCGGGCGCATTCTCATTGAAGCGGAGGATGTACGTGGGACATGCCACCCGACCATCCTGTCCGAGGGCCGCTGCGCCCTGTTGCCGCCGGGCACATCCCACACTGTGAATAACCACTCACGAGGCACCGCCCGCTACCTGTACGTCACTGGAAGATGATTGTGACGCTGCGCGCGGACACGCTGGTGAATCGGCTCGGGCAACTTGGCATTGCCACGCCGAGACAGCTCGAGCAGGCCAAGCAGGAGCTGCCGACCAGCCAGGACCGTTTCAGCGCAATCCTCGTCCGGCAGGGCCTGCTGCGCGATCCGGATGCGGGCAAGCGCCTCGCCCCGCAGCTCGGTCTTCTTCCTCAGCGCGTGCCGCTCGGCCGTGAGCCGGCACCGGCGGCGAACCGCGTACCGGCCTCAGTCTGGCGCAGCCACCGGCTCGTCCCCCTGCGGGAAGTCGAGGGCAAGCTTCTGCTGGCGACGGACGATCCGTTCTCCGTCTTCGCGCTCGAGTTCCTCAGCGGCCGGTGCGGCTGTCCCTTGGAGGCGGTCTTCGTGCGCGAGCAGGACCTCATGCCCATGCTCGACGCGGTCGAGAGGCCTCCCGCCGCCGACCCGGCTCAGGCGTCGGCCTCCCCACGAGCGTCTTCGCCATCGTCCGGCCTACCTGCCCCCCCACGCTTGGCTTCGCCAAGCGAAGCCCGGGGGGCGCAGGCAGGCCCGCCTCGCCTCGTGGCATCCACCGAGCCGTCCACGTTGGTTCATGCGGCGGTCACCGCTTCTGCTCAGGTGTCGGCGAAGCCGGCCGATAGCAAACCCGCTCTGCCGCCGAGCCCCGCAGCCGCCCCTCTCCCGGTGCGCTCGCCGGTGCCGCAGTCGGGGTTTGACGCCGGTGATGAGCCGATCATTAAACTCGTCGACTCCATGTTCTCCGAGGCGGTGCGCATGCGGGCGAGTGACATCCACCTGGAGCCGAGCTCGCATGACCTGCGCGTGCGCTACCGCATCGACGGAGTTCTCCACGATGTGAACAGCTCGCCCAAAGCGCTGCAGGGCCCCATCGTCAGCCGCATCAAGATCATGTCGGGGCTGAACATCGCGGAGAAACGGCTGCCGCAGGATGGCCGGCTGCAGCTGACCGCCGAAGGCCGGGCGATGGACGTGCGCATCTCCACGCTGCCGGCGATGCATGGCGAATCGGTGGTTATGCGTCTGCTCGACCGCAGCCAGCCCGTCCGCGGCCTGCCCGAGATGGGGCTCTCACCCAACGACCAGCGCATCTGGCAAGCGCTCATCCGCCGCCCGCACGGCATGGCGCTGGTCACCGGGCCCACCGGCTCCGGGAAGACCACGACGCTCTACGGGGCCATGGCGGTATTGAACCAGCCCGACCGCAAGCTCATTACCATCGAGGACCCGGTGGAATACCAGCTGAGCGGCGTGAATCAGGTGCAGGTCAAATCCTCCATCGGTCTCACGTTCGCCGCCGGCCTGCGGTCGATGCTGCGCCAGGCGCCCGACATCATCATGGTCGGAGAGATCCGCGACCAGGAAACCGCGCAAATCGCCATCCAAGCCGCGCTGACGGGTCACCTCGTCTTCTCGACCCTCCACACGAACGACGCGCCCTCCGCTATCACGCGACTCATCGATATGGGCGTGGCACCGTTTCTCGTCTCGTCCACCGTACAGGGGGTGCTGGCCCAGCGTCTCGTGCGGCGCATCTGTCCGTCCTGCCGGATCACCGATAACGCGGCAGCCGATGAGCAGGCCTTCCTCGGCCCTCCGGAGGTCGCCCAGGTGATCCGCAGCAATGGCTGCGACAAGTGTCACGGGTCGGGCTTCCTGGGGCGCATCGGCATCTTCGAGATGTTCGTCATCACCGAGCGGGTCCGCCAGCTCATCGTCGCCAAGGTCAGCGCCTCGGTCCTGCGCGCTGCGGCGGCCAAGCAGGGGATGCGGGGGCTGCGGGAGGATGGTGCCGTTAAGGTGCGCGAAGGGCTGACGACGGTGGCCGAAGTCCTACGCGTTGTCGTGGGTTCGGAGGAGTAACCAGATGGCGGAAGACGTCCCGCGCCTGAACCTCGAGAACCTGACGGTCGCGTTCGCCCAAGCCGGCGCTCTCGCCGGAGCCGAGACGGGCAAGGATAGCGCGCAGCTCGTCGAGCTGGCGAGTCAGGCGCCGGTCGTGCGGCTGGTGGACGCGGTCCTGCTTGAGGCGGTCAACCGTCGGGCCTCTGACGTCCACATCGAGGCGTTCGAGCAGGAGATGGCGATTCGCTACCGCATCGACGGGCGCTGCTACCAGGTGGCCCAGCCGCCGAAGACCCTGGCGCTCGCCCTCGCCTCGCGCATCAAGGTCCTGGCGAACATGGACGTGGCGGAGTCGCGCCTGCCGCAGGACGGCCGGATCCTGCTCACGGTGGACCTGCCTACCGCGCCTGGCGCGGCGCAGGCAGGCAACCGGCAGATCGATCTGCGCGTGTCCACGCTGCCGACCATTCACGGTGAGAGCATCGTCCTGCGCATACTCGACAAGGGCTCGCTCGACAACACACTCCACCAGCTCGGCATGGACCCGGTCATACAGGAAGCGATCGAGCGGCTCATCCAGCGGCCCAATGGGCTGCTCCTCGTCACCGGCCCCACCGGAGCGGGGAAGACGACGACGCTGTACGCCTGCCTCACAAAGCTCAACCGGCCCGAGGTCAAGCTGATCACCACCGAGGACCCGGTCGAGTACGACCTCAACGGACTCGTGCAGGTGGCGGTGAACACCAAGATCGGCCTCTCCTTTTCGACATCGCTGCGCGCGATCCTGCGGCACGACCCGGACGTCATCATGGTGGGGGAGATCCGCGACCTGGAGACGGCGCAGACCGCGGTGCAAGCCTCGCTGACCGGCCACCTCGTTTTCTCGACCCTGCACACGAACGATGCGCCGGGTGCTGTGACGCGGCTCCTCGACATGGGCGTGGAGCCCTTCCTCGTCACCTCGACCGTCACCGGGGTGTTGGCCCAGCGCCTGATCCGGGCGCTGTGCACGCAGTGCCGCGCGCCGGTCGAGGCGACTCCGGAGGAGCTGGCCGCCATGCATATCATGGCCGACCAGCTGACGGCACCGCTCATGCGCGCGGTCGGCTGTGAGGCCTGCCAGGGGATCGGCTATAAGGGGCGGACCGGGTTGTACGAACTCTTGGTCATCACGGAAGCGGTGCGGTTGCTGGTGATCGAGCGCGCCAGCGTGAGTGAGCTGCGAATCAGGGCGCGCGCCGAAGGGATGCGGACGCTGCGCCAGGACGGGATCACCAAAGTCCTGGCCGGCGTGACCACCGTGGAGGAGATGATCCGGGAGACCCAAGACTATGAGTAATAACGCCGGAATTCGGAATTCGGAATTCGGAATGCGGAGCAGGTGGTCTGATTCCGCATTCCGCATTCCGCATTCCGCATTTACGCTGGTGGAACTACTTGTTGTCATTGCCATCCTCGGGATCCTCATCAGCCTGGTCACGGCGGGTGCGCAGGCGGCGCGGCGGCGGGGCGCCGTGACGAAGGCGAAGACGACCGTTGCCTCGTTGGAGACGGCCATCGCCATGTACAACGGCGACATGGGGGCGTATCCGCCGACCGGCAATGCGGCGTTGGTGTCCGCGCTGCAGGATGACCCGAACGATGTGGACTGGGCCGGCCCGTACGAGGAGTTCAAGGAGAACGAGCTCGATAACGGCCAGCTGATCGATCCCTGGGGCAACCCGTACGTGTACGTGTCGGTGAACGGCGGCGCCCCTCAGCACCGCACCAAATCCTTCGACCTCTACTCGCTTGGCCCCAATGCGACGGATGACGGCGGCGCCGGGGATGATATCGTTAACTGGTAAGGTCGGCTCGGGGCTCGGGGTTCTGGGCTCGGGGTAACTGCCACGGATGGATCCGTCGGCTTTTCTCCCCAGCCCCCAGCCCCCAGCCCCCAGCCGGGGGATGACGCTTGTTGAGCTGCTCGTCGTTCTTGGGATCATCGGCCTCATCCTCGGCATGAGCGTGCCCGGCCTGACCCACTACGCTACCCAGCTCCGGCTGAAAGCCGCCACACGACAGGTGGTCGGCCTCGTGTCGCTCGCCCGGAGCCTGGCCATCAGCTCGCGGCAGAACCATGCCGTCGTCGTCGATCCGGAACGCGGAGAGGTCTCCGTCGTCAACGTGGTGTCGGGTGAGCGGTTGGAGCAGATGGTTCGCCTCCCCTCCGGCGTGACGGTCGACGTTCAGGTGGGGGGGAAGTCCGCTCCAGAGACCCAGGTTGTCTTCCGTCCTACCGGCTCGTTGGAGGGACGGACCACCACCCTGGTGCTGGCTAACAAGGAGACGTCCCAGGTGGTGACCATCACCGGTACCACCGGGGCCCTGTCGGTCCAATGACACGTTTGAAGCTGCAGGCCACAAGCGAGTGGCAAAGTGGCTGAGTGGCAAAATGGCCAAAAGACGCTCTTCGGCCACTGAGTCACTTTGCCACTTTGCCACTCGTGAGAGTAGTGTCTCAATTTGGCGTGATTTCACAGATTACGAAGCGATTACACAGATACTTAATCGGTGAAATCGATCCAAAATCTGTGTAATCGTCTCATAGATCGTCAAACTGAGGCACTACCCTCGTGAGATGGCGCTTGACGGTTCAGAAAAATCATGTTAGAGTACTACCGCATGTGCAGTCGTGTCCTCAGACCCTCAATCATTCCTGCCGGGGTCGCCTTCCTGTTGATGATGTCCAATGCGAACCCCGTCGCCGCCGGACTGCGTGAAGAAGCGGCATCGTACCGAACCCAAGGCTATGAGGCGCAGCGGCGCGGGGACAAGACGGCGGCGCTGTCCAACTACCAGAAGGCGGCCGCGCTCGACCCCACCTACCCGACTCCCAACAACGACATGGGGGTGCTCCTAGAGGAGGAGGGCCGGATCGAGGAGGCCGAACGGGCCTACCAGCAGGCGCTGACGCTCAACCCGAACTACCTGGAACCGTACGCCAACCTCGCCATGCTCTACGAGCGAACCGGGCAGAGGGAGAAAGCGATCTACCACTGGATGAAGCGGTATCAGCTCGGTAATCCCCACGACGCCTGGACCGCCCGGGCCGAGGAACGGCTCATGGCGCTCGGCGTGCTGAAGGACCACCCCGGCCTCAAGGGCAGGATCTACAGCCGCCGCCGGATCGCGGAACAAGAGTTTCAGGCGCATGCCCAATCCCGCGAGGATTTTCACGCCATTACGGAAGAGCACGGTGACTGGCCGTAACAACCAGCCGCACGCCCGCCGTTGCCATATCGTCATACCCCAACCCAACTTGTGAAGATCGCGTGAGAGTCCCATGACGTCGGGACACCGTTCTGCGGCCCGCGCCGGACGCGGCACCCAGCGGCCCGCAGCCAGGCAGTGCCTTCGCGGAGCGCCGGCGATGGCAACCCGGAAGGTCTTTCTGATCGATGGCACCGCCTTCTGTTACCGGGCGTTTTACGCCATCCGGGGGCTCAGCACGGCGGACGGCCGCCCAACCAACGCGGTGTACGGGTTTGCGCGGATGCTACAGTCGCTTCGGGAGAAGGAGCGACCGGACTACCTCGCCGTCGCGTTCGACGTAGGCAAGCCGACGTTCCGCCATCGCCAGTTCAAAGAGTACAAAGTCCAGCGCAAACCCATGCCGGATCCGCTCATCGCGCAGCTGCCGCTGGTCAAGCTGCTGCTGGCGGCGTACCGCGTGAGGGTCTTCGAGCAGGAGGGCTTCGAGGCGGAGGACGTCCTCGCCACGATCACGCATGCGCTCGCCCAGCCCGGCCTCCAGGTCTTCCTGGTGACCGGTGACAAGGACGCGCTCCAGCTCGTGAACAGCTGTGTCAGAGTGTACAACCCCCACAAGAAGGATGATCCCGTCCTGGATGCCAACGCGGTCCGCGCGCGCTACGGCGTCGGGCCCGAGCAGATGGTGGACCTGATGGCGCTGATGGGCGATGAGATCGATAACATCCCCGGCGTACCCGGCATCGGTGAGAAAACCGCCACCGAGCTGATCCAGCGCTTTGGCAGCGTTGACGCGCTCTACCGCCGGCTCGAGGAGGTCGAGCCACACGCCCGCCGGCAGCGCCTCGAGCGTTCGCGAGAACAGGTGGGGTTGGCGCACGAGCTGGTACGCATCAGGACCGACGTGCCATTATCTCTTGTGCTGGAGGATCTTGCGCCGCGCGAACCGGACTGGCGTGCGCTCCGGCAGCTCTTCCGCGATCTGGAGTTCAAGCAGTTGTTGGCCGATGTCGACACAGCAGCGCCAATACCGCAGCGGTCTTCTATGAGCGTTCGGTCGCTCGCCACCGACAAGGACGTCGACGCATGGCTGAGTGTTTGTCTGGGGAAGCCCGCGGCGCTCGGCTGCTGGCCGGTTGAGCACCGAGGGGAGGCCCGCGGTGCGAAATCCCGAGCGAGCCCAGCTGACAGCGGGGCGAATCGAGGAATTGAAGCCGTAGTGCTCGCGCTGGCCGCAGCACCCGGCGAGGCGTGGGTGGACCGGTTTGACGGCGACGCCTTCCAAGGCACAGCGGGGAAGCGGCTGGCCGCGTGGCTTGCTGACACCAAGGCGGCAAAGATCGGCCACGACGCCAAGCTCGCCAAACGCCGGCTCGGCCAACTGGGGGTGGTGCTGGAAGGCGTCTCGGGCGATACGATGCTGGCTGCCTACCTCCTTAACCCGGCCCGGACGAACCAGACGCTTAGCGACCTGGCCGACGAGCACCTCGGGGCCCCGTTGCCCAAAACCGAGTACCACGCACAGCGGTTCGTGGATACCGAGCCGCCGCGCGAGCCGTTCGGCGTTCATGTGTCGGCCATCCTGCAGCTGCACGAACGGCTCCTGCCGAAGCTCGACTCGGCCGGCCTGACGGCGCTGTATCTGGAGCTTGAGCTGCCGCTGCTCAACGTGCTGGCTGCGATGGAGGCGAACGGCATCGCGCTCGATGTGCCCTACCTCCAGGGCCTGAGCGTGTCCATGTCGGCCCGGCTTGCCCAGTTGACCGAAGAGCTCTACCAGCTGGCCGGCATGACGTTCAACCTCAACTCCCCGAAGCAACTCGGCCAGGTGCTCTTTGAACGGCTCGGTCTGCGGGTGATCAAACGCACGAAGACCGGCCCGTCCACGGACAGCGATGTGCTCCAGCAGCTCGCGGCCGAGCATCCTGTTCCGCGGAAGCTCCTGCACTACCGCGAGCTCTCCAAGCTCGTCTCTACCTACGTGGACGCGCTGCCAAAGCTCGTCGATCCCGAGACCAAACGGCTCCACACCTCGTTCAACCAGGCCGCCACCGCTACCGGACGGCTCTCGTCGAGCGAGCCGAACCTCCAGAACATTCCGATCAAGACGGAGCTGGGCCGCTCCGTCCGCAAGGCGTTCATCCCGGGCCTCCCGGACGGCGTGCTGCTGGCGGCGGACTACACCCAGATCGAGCTGCGTATCCTGGCCCACCTCTCCGGCGATGACGACCTGGCGAGCGCCTTCCGCGATGACCGCGACATCCACCGGTTCACCGCCTCGCTCATCTACGGCCTGCCGGAAACCGAGATCCAGCCCGAGCAGCGCAACGCGATGAAGGCGATCAACTACGGCATTCTCTACGGCATGACCGCCCACGGCCTCTCGAAAGAGCTGGGAATTTCCTATGAGGAGGCGCAGGCATTTATCGACGCCTACTTCCAGCGCTATCCGAAGGTGCGCGCGTTCCTCGATGCGCAGATCGAGCAGGCCCGGCGCGACGGCTTCGTCCAGACGCTCCTCGGACGGCGGCGCTACATTCCGGAGATCATTAGCCCCGACCCGATGATCCGGCAGTTCGGCGAGCGGATGGCGGTCAACGCCCCGGTGCAGGGTACGGCCGCCGACCTCATCAAGCGGGCGATGGTGCAGCTCGGCCGCCGCCTCGACGAGCAGCGGCTAGCCTCCCGCATGGTCCTGCAGGTGCACGACGAACTCGTCTTCGAGGCCCCCCGCGCGGAGCTGACGGCGCTGGCAGAACTCGTGCGACGGGTGATGGAAGGCGCCCTCCCCCTTGATGTCCCCCTGACGGTGACGCTCAAGGCCGGCCCGAATTGGCTGGACCTGGCACCACTCAAATGATGCCACGGTACCAGGGGTGGCGAAGTGGCGAAGTGGCGAAGTGGCCGGAGCCGTTGTTGGGTCACTTCGCCACTTAGCCACTCAGCCACTGCCGGATGCTTGTCATCGGTGTGACGGGGGGTGTCGGGACGGGCAAGAGCACCGTCGCCGGCATGTTCCGCCGGCTGGGCGCCGTGGTGCTTGACGCGGACGCCATCGCGCACCGGCTCATGGAGCCGAGGCGGCTCGCCTGGCGCAAGATCATCGAGGCGTTCGGGCGGGGCATGCTCAACGAGGACGGCACGGTCGACCGGCGGCGGCTGGCCGCGCAGGTCTTCGAGAACGACGAGCGGCGGAAGCGCCTGGAAATGATCCTCCATCCGGGCGTGATGCGGGACGTCCGAAGGCAGCTCCACCGGCTGCGCCGGGCGCACCGGGTCCAGACGGTCGTCTTGGACATCCCCCTGCTCATGGAGGTGGGGGCGCAGCACTTGGTGGACGCGCTGGTCGTGGTGACGGCACCGCCCGAGGTACAGCGTGAGCGGGGACGGCAAGAGCACGGGTGGTCGGATGCGGAACTGGACGCGCGCATCCGCGCGCAGTGGGATCTTTCGGCCAAGGCGGCGTTGGCCGACTACGTGGTCGATAATGCAGACGGCGTGGGCGCCACGCGAACACAGGTGACACGGATATGGCAGAAGCTGGTACCGCTTCGCCGCAAGCGAAGCTCGACATCGCGGCGTTGAAAGGACTCACGATCTCCGAGCTCACCAAGGTTGCCCGGGATCTGAACGTGAACAGCATCTCCGGCCTGAAGAAGCAGGATCTGATTTTTAAGATCCTCTCGACCCAGACCGAGCGGGAGGGGCTCATCTTTTCCTCCGGGGTCCTGGAGATCCTGCCGGACGGCTTCGGCTTCCTGCGCTCGCCCAACTACAACTACCTGCCGTGCCCGGACGACATCTATGTCTCACCCTCCCAAATCCGTCGGTTCAACCTGCGGACCGGCGACGTGGTCAACGGCCAGGTGCGGCCGCCCAAGGAGGGGGAACGCTACTTCGCGCTCCTGAAGGTCGAGGCGGTGAACGGCGAGAACCCGGAGGAATCGAAGGTCAAGGCGAACTTCGACAACCTGACGCCCATCTACCCGAACCAACGGTTCGTGCTGGAGATGGGGCAGAAGGAAGTGTCCACCCGCATCATGGACCTCCTGACGCCGATCGGGAAGGGCCAACGCGGCCTGATCGTGGCGCCGCCCTACAGCGGCAAGACGGTGCTCCTGCAGAAGATCGCCAACGCCATCACGACGAACAGCCCCGAGGTGGTCCTGATCGTCCTGCTCATCGACGAGCGGCCCGAAGAGGTGACCGACATGCAGCGCTCCGTGAGGGGCGAGGTCATCTCCTCCACCTTCGATGAGCCGGCGGAGCGGCACATCCAGGTGGCGGAGATTGTGCTGGAAAAGGCCAAGCGCCAGGTCGAGCACAAGAAGGACGTCGTCATCCTGCTCGACAGCATCACCCGCCTGGCCCGCGCGTACAACACCATCGAGCCCCACAGCGGGCGCGTGCTCACCGGCGGTCTCGATGCCAACGCCCTGCACAAGCCCAAGCGGTTTTTCGGCTCGGCGCGCGGCATCGAGGAGGGCGGGAGCCTCACCATCATCGGCACCTGCCTCATCGACACCGGCTCTCGGATGGACGAGGTCATCTTCGAGGAGTTCAAGGGCACCGGCAACATGGAGCTAACGATGGACCGGAATCTGTTCCAACGCCGCGTCTACCCGGCCATCGACATCCGGCGCTCGAACACGCGGCGCGAGGAGCTGCTCATCGCCAACGATGAGTTGCAAAAAATCTGGGTTCTGCGTAAAGTATTGAACGAGATGGACCCGGTGCAGTCGATGGAGCTCTTGATCGACCGGCTGTCCAAGACCAAGTCGAACCAGGAGTTCCTGGCCACGCTGGCGAAGAAAGGGTAAGCCCGGCGAAACGAGCGAGGGGATGCATCATGAAAGATGATACTCATCCGCAGTACGGCGAGTGCACGATCACGTGCACCTGCGGGGCGGCGTACCACACACGTTCGACCCGCAAGAGCCTGCACGTGGAGATTTGCGCAAGCTGCCACCCCTTTTTTACGGGCCAGCAAAAGCTCATGGACACCGCCGGCCGCGTCGAGAAGTTCAAGCGCAAGTACACCCGCAAATCGCCCACCTGATCATGGCAATGCGGAATTCGGAGTGGGGAATGCGGAATCCGTCGTAGGTCCATCACTCCGTATTCCGAACTCCGCACTCTGAATTCCAGCCCATGCAGATTCCACGCGATCAACTGTTCGAGCATCTGGCCCGCCTGGACCGCCGCTACACCGAGCTCGAGCAGCAGCTCGCGGATGCCGCCACGGCACGCCAGGACCCCCAAGCATACCAGGCGCCCTCGCGTGAGCTCTCGGAACTGCGGGAGATCGTTAGCGCCTACCGCACCTACCTGGCGCTGGACCACGACGCGGCCGAGGCGGAATTACTCGCGCTTGCGCGGGGCGATCTGGAAGTCCGGGAGTTCGCCAAGGAGGAAGGGGTGTCGCTGCGCCGGCGCCAAACGGAGCTGCTCCTCCAGCTTGAACGCGACTGGCTCGCGCGTCACGAAACGCCAAATCGGCCGTTCATCGTTGAAATCCGCGCTGGCACCGGCGGCCTGGAGGCGGGTTTGTTCGTCGGGGATCTCTACCGGATGTACACGAGGTACGCGGCCCGGTGCGGCCTGTGGACCGAGCTGCTGGAGCTCCAGCGAACCGAAGCGGGCGGGTTCAAGGAGGTGACGTTCGCCGTGAAGGGGCCGGGTGCCTGGAACCGGTTCCGCTTCGAGAGCGGTGTCCACAGGGTTCAGCGGGTCCCGACGACCGAGGCGCAGGGGCGCATCCATACCTCAACCGTCACGGTCGCCGTACTCCCCGAACCGGAAGAGGTGGAGCTGTCGCCGATCCCGGCAAAGGACCTGCAGATTGACGTGTACCGCGCCTCCGGGCCAGGCGGGCAGGGGGTCAACACCACCGACTCGGCGGTGCGGATTCGCCACATCTCGACCGGCCTCATGGTGACCTGCCAGGATGAGCGCAGCCAGCTCCGGAACAAGGAGAAGGCGATGCGCGTGCTCCGCGCGCGGCTCCTCGACCGCCTGCGGCAGAAGCAGGAATCGCAGATCGCCTCGGACCGGCGCAAGCAGGTCGGGGGTGGTGAGCGCAGCGAGAAGATCCGCACCTACAACTTCCCGGACCGGCGCGTCACCGATCACCGCATCGGGCTCACGCTGCACACGTTCGACGCCATCCTGGAGGGCGACCTGCAGGAGCTCACGGATACGCTCACCGCGCACGAGCGCTCGCAGTCGCCAGGCGCTTCATAACGCAGGAGAGGCGGGTCCTGGTCCTCTCCTTGCTTCTTTAGGCCATCGCCGACTGGCTCAAGCGGCACAGTGGCCCCTACCGGAAGGCGTGAGAAGTTGCGACCGATGACGCCGCAATGGACACCGCGCATGCTCATCCGGGAAGGCGCGCGGCGGCTTGAGGCGGATCAGCCCGGAGACATTGCCCGGCGCGAAGCCGAGTGGCTGCTAGCGCATCTGCTCGACATGCCGGCGATGGAGCTATATCTCTTGCCGGACCGGGAAGTTTCGCCGCCGATCGTTGAACGCTTCCTCTCGTCCATCGCCCAGCGCGCCTCGGGTTCACCCCTCCAGTACCTACTCGGTGAAACGGAGTTCTTCGGTGCCGTCTTTGCGGTCGAGCCGGGCGTGTTTATTCCCCGGCCGGAGACCGAGGCGGTCCTGGAACGTATGCTGGCCGCACTCCGGCCGCTCGCGGAGAAGTGCTCGGCTCCACTGCGGCTCCTGGACGTCGGGACGGGCAGTGGCTGCCTCGCGATCACCATCGCCCGAGAGCTTTCTCCTTGTTTTGTCGTCGGTGTTGAGCTATCATGGAAGGCGCTTTCGGTGGCCTACCGCAACGTGCGGCGGCACGGCGTCGAAGGGACGGTCCGGCTCGTCCAGGGCTGCTGGGCCGACCCCCTTCAGGGAACGTTTGACGGAATCGTCTCGAACCCTCCGTACATCCCCAGCGATCAGGTGAGCGACCTGCCGCTGGACGTGCGCCGGGAGCCCCGGCTCAGTCTTGATGGCGGACCGGACGGGGTGCGCGCGCTGGCGCATCTCTTGGCTGAGGCCCCTCGGGTCTTGCGGCCCCGCGGGGTCGTTGCGCTTGAATGCGGCGAAGAGCAGGTCGGGCGGCTCCTCCGCCTGGCGGGTGAGGCCGCCTGGGTTGAGGCCGCCGAGCCCATCTACGACCTGACCGGACGACCACGAGGACTGTTGCTCACGCGTCGCGGATGACCCTCGCGCCATCGGCGCGGGTCATCACGGAATGTCAGCCGATACGCTCTTGATCAGACCCAGCGGTCCTCTGCACGGCACGGTGACCGTACACGGCGCCAAAAACGCCGTGCTGCCGATTATGGCAGCTTGCTTATTGACAGCGGAACGGTCGGTCATCGAGAACGTCCCGCGTGTAACGGACGTCCTCACGATGATCGAGATCCTCCGGGGCCTCGGCGTCACCGTGGCATTCGCCGGCGACCGCCTGACGGTGACCCCTGGCCGCTACACCGGCACCGTCGCGCCCTATGAGTTGGTCAGCCGGATGCGGGCATCGGTGTGCGTCCTGGGACCGCTCTTGGCGCGGCACGGTCGCGCGCGGGTCTCCATGCCCGGCGGCTGCGTGATCGGGTTGCGGCCCATTGACCTGCACCTGAAGGGGCTGCAGGCGCTCGGCTCATCGTTCGTCCTCGATCACGGCGATGTCGTCGGGACCACCCAGGGGCTGTGCGGCGCACTGGTGCACCTCGCGGGCGCGTTCGGTTCCTCGGTCCTGGCAACGGGTAACGTCATGATGGCCGCGACGCTAGCCTCCGGCACGACCGTCATCGAGCACGCCGCTTGTGAGCCTGAGGTCGTGGACCTGGCGAACTTCCTCTCGGCGATGGGTGCCCGCATCGAGGGGCAGGGCGGCCCGGTCATCCACATCGAGGGGGTCCCGCGGCTGCGTGGCGTCCGCTACCGGATCATCCCGGATCGCATCGAGGCCGGCACGCTCATGATCGCCACGGCCATCGTCGGCGGCGATGTGGTCATCAACGGGGTGCTCGTTGAGCACTTGGGCGCCGTGATGGACAAGCTGTCGGAGGCTGGGGTGCAGGTGGAGAAGCGCAACGGCGCCATCCGCATCCAAGCGAACCACCCCCTGCAGGCAGTGGAGGTGACGACGCTGTCGTTCCCAGGGTTCCCGACCGACCTCCAGGCGCAGATGATGGCCTTGATGACCGTGTCGCGCGGGGTGAGCGTCCTGACGGAAAAGGTCTATCCCGAACGGTTCATGCACATCTCCGAGCTTAACCGTATGGGCGCCTCGATTACGCGCGAGGGCTCGATCGCTATCGTGAAAGGGGTGTCCCGGCTGTCTGGGGCACCGGTCACGGCCTCGGATCTCCGCGCCTCGGCCGCGCTGATGCTGGCCGGAATGGCGGCGGAGAACCAGACGAAGCTCTGGGGGCTGGAACACCTGGACCGGGGCTATCAGGACCTGGAAGCGAAGCTCGTTCATCTGGGCGCCAAGATCGAACGAGTCAACCAGTCAACGCCGGTCCGTTCATCACCAGCATAACCGGCTCAACGGAAAAGGAGTCCACATGGTCGTGATTCGTTTGCAGCGGCGGGGCACCAAGAAGACTCCGCACCATCGCATCGTGGCAACGGAGCGCCAACGCTCGCAGGGCGGGCGCGCGCTGGAAACGCTGGGCTACTACGATCCCTCCTACGAGCCGCCGAAGTTTTCGCTGGATGAGTCGCGGCTCGGTTTCTGGGTCTCGTCCGGCGCCCAGGTCTCCCCGGCGGTGGCCAGCCTCGTCAAGCGCTTCAAGAAACTTTCCCCGGTTTCCGTCACACACTAACCACCACCACGGCCACGTATTCGTGCCGACGCGCGGGGGTGCCGATGTGCCTGCGGCCTGACGTCGGCACGCCGGCACGGGAACACGCCGGCACGCACGAGGGTGTCCGATGCTGATTGATGTCATGACGATCTTCCCTGAAATGTTCCCGGGCGTCCTGGGAGCGTCGATGTTGAAGCGCGCCCAGGAGAGCGGGCGGCTCCGCGTGGCGGTCCATGACCTGCGCGACTACAGCCAAGACAAGCACCGCAAGGTCGATGACCGGCCCTACGGCGGCGGCCCAGGGATGGTGATGCGGGTCGAGCCCATCTTCGAGGCGGTGGAGACGCTCACGCGCGAGTGCGAAGACCACCGGAGTTGCGCAACCATCCTGATGAGTCCGCAGGGCGAGCGGTGCTCGTCCGCCCTCGCCCAGACGCTCTCAGAGGTCGAGCATCTTCTGTTCATCTGCGGCCACTACGAGGGGGTGGACGAACGGGTGCAATCGCTCGTCGACCGAAACGTGTCCATTGGCGACTACGTCCTGACCGGCGGGGAGCTGCCCGCCATGGTCCTCATTGACTGCGTGGCGCGCTTCGTACCGGGGGTGCTGGGGCACGAGCAGGCGACCGAGGAGGAATCGTTCGCCGCCGGCTGGCTCGAGTACCCGCAGTACACCAGGCCAAGCGTGTTCCGGGGCATGATGGTCCCGGAGATCCTCCTCTCCGGCGACCACGAACGGATCGCCCACTGGCGTCAGGAGCAGGCGGCGGCGCGAACGCTAGCGAGCCGCCCCGATCTCGTCAAGAAACCCTACAGCGACAGCACAGCACAGAAAGGGTGACGCGATGGCACTTGACTGGATGAAAGCGGTGCATGGCAGTCCTGCGTCTACGCTCCCGGCGTTCAGGCCGGGCGACCGGGTCCGGGTCTGGTACCGGATCTCTGAGCAGGGCAAGGAGCGGCTGGGCCAGTTCGAGGGCGACGTGACCCGCGCGCGCGGGTCCGGCGTCTCGCGGACCTTCACCGTCCGACGCGTTACCTACGGCGAAGGGGTCGAGCGCGTCTTTCCGTTCGATTCGAAAGCGATTGCGCGCATCGAAGTGCTTCAGCCAGGGAAGGTCAAGCGCAGCCGGCTCTATTACCTCCGGCACATCGTCGGTAAGACCCGTATCGCGGCGGCTGATGGCACCGGTGGTTCCGCGCCGGCGAATCCCGCCAGCGTCACGAGCCCGGTGCATGTTGAAACGGCCGTCGAACCGGCTGCGCCGTCCGCCGCAGCCGGCCGGACTCCCGACCGCGCAAACACGGCACCCTGACGAGGCCGCCCGCGACGCCGGCTTCCGGCGCGTCGCCGGCGTGGATGAGGCGGGGCGCGGACCGTGGGCCGGGCCGGTCGTGGCCGCCGCGGTGGTGCTGCACCGCGCGCGGCTCTCCGTCAGGATTGACGACTCCAAGCGGTTGACGCCTCTTCAGCGCGCGCGGGCGTTCGATGTCATCCTGCGACATGCCGAGGTTGGATTCGGCCTCGCCTGCGCCGCAGATATCGACCGGCGCAATATCCTGCAGGCCACCCTCCAGGCTATGCGCGCCGCTGTCCTCGACCTCGCCGAGCCCCCTGATGTCGTCCTGGTGGATGGCCACATCGCTCCTCCGATCACCGGCCCCTGCTGGCCAATCGTCCAGGGCGACCGCCTGAGCTACCCCATCGCCTGCGCCTCGATCATGGCCAAGGTGCTCCGGGACCGGTTCATGACGTTCTACCATGAGCTTGAACCCCGCTACGCCTTCCACCTCCACAAAGGGTACGGTACGCGACTCCACGCCGTGCGGTTGCAGCGTCACGGCCCTTCACTGTTCCACCGCCGCAGCTTCGCCCCCGTGCGGCGCCGTCTTGCCCAAGAGCAGGCGGCAGCATCCGCCGCCGAGGACACGCATGCGGCACCCGTCTGAAACGCGACGGCAGCGCCTTGGACGTGAAAGCGAGCGGGTCGCCGCACAATTCCTGATGGCGCAGGGCTACGCGATCGAGGCCGCGAACGTCCGCGTCCCGGGAGGCGAGCTGGACCTGGTGGCGCGCGAGGGACGCACCCTGTGTTTCGTTGAAGTCCGCTCGACCTCTTCCGACCGGTGGGGCGGACCCCTGGCGACGATCGATGAGGGCAAGCGCCGGCGGATCATCCGGGCGGCGCGGTGGCATCTGGCCAGGCGGCGCGAGTCTCCCCCAGAAATCCGCTTTGACGTCATCGCCATTACCTGGCGCGAGTTCGATCCGCCGTCGGTAGAGCTCATCCGCGGCGCCTTCGACGCCCCCGGGTATTTCTGAGAACCCCTGTAATCGCTGATTTGACGCTGATCTACACGCTGATCAACGCCGAACGCTCGGCGTAGATCAGCGTTGCTATCAGCGTGGATCAGCGATCGCACAGCGCAGGAAGTCCTTCTCGTAGCTAGACGGCGTTGCATCTGTGAAAACTTTCACATATAATAAGCTCTTACGTTGTCATCCTCTCGCGTCTAACGAGGCCCGCGTTGCAGTCGCTGGAACAGTTCTTAGAGCACATTGCCCGCCGGGGATCCTGGTTCGGAGGAGGGAGTGTCGCCGCGCTGAGTGCGGCGCTGGCGGCAGCACTCCTAGAAAAACTCATCCATGACGCCGGGACGGCACGCCGGTTGCGTCGGGTCCGCCAGGAGTGCCTCACGCTCATCCACCGGGACGCGGACGCCTTCGCCCGCGTGATCCAAACGACCCGGCGGGACGAACGGGTCGCCTTCCGGCGGTCGCTGAAGGCGGCGACTGAGATCCCCTGCCGGGTGTTCGAGCATGCCGAGGGACTCCAGGCGGTCTGCCGGGCCGCCCAGCGCGCGGTCAAGCCGCAGTTTCAGTCGGACCTCCGGTGCGCCATGGCGGTCGCGATGGCCGCCGCTGAATCAGCCAGGGCTCTCGTCCTCACCAACCTCACTTGGCTCAACGACCGAGTCTACGCCCAGAAGGTAGAGCGAAGACTACAGGCGGCTCAACGATATACCCGTGCGACCCCCCGCTGAGTCCACGATGTCCGGCGCTACGATTCTTGATGGTCAAGCGATCGCCAGGCAGATCAAGCAGGATGTTCAGCGAGAACTCAACACTACGCTGTACCGCCCCACCCTTGCCATCCTTTCTTTTCAGAACCCTTCGTCTAACGCGTACCTGCGTGTTCAAGAAGAGCAGGCGCAATCGTTAGGGATTGGGATTGTGAAAGAACCGCTCCCAGGGAACGCTGACCAAGACGATGTGAAATACTTTATTCAGCAGTGGAATCAACGAGAGCAAATTCATGGCATCTTTGTTCACCAGCCGATGCCGAGAGGGGTTGATCCCCAACACGTTTCAGCAATCATTGATCCACGAAAGGATGTTGAGGGCATCCATCCCCAAAACATGGCACGGCGGTTCTTCGCTCGGGGACGCATCGGTTCTTGCACAGCCCTGGCGGTGATGCGGCTCATTGAGGAAACCGGTGTGAACCTTGAGGGTATGGAGGCGGTCGTGGTCGGCCACAGTGAGATCGTGGGTCGGCCGGTCAGCATGCTGCTGCTCGATAAGCTGGCAACGACCACCATCTGCCACGTTGGCACAGACCGGGCGGGTCGGCTGGAAGAGCATGTCCGGCGGGCTGACGTGCTGGTGGTGGCCGTGGGCCGCCCGAAGTTCATCAAGGGCTCCTGGATCAAGCCGGGGGCCGTGGTCATCGACGTCGGCATCAACGTGACCGGCGGCAAGGTCGAGGGCGACGTCGAGTTCGAGTCAGCCAAGCAGCGGGCCAGCTTTATCACGCCTGTGCCAGGCGGCGTCGGGCCGGTCACGGTCATGATGGTCATGAAGAACACCGTGGAAGCGTTCAAGCTCCAACAACATGGTTAAGCCGGTTTAGCCCGTGCGGGCCAACCCATCATGAGCTTTCCTGAAGCGGACAGGTTCCAGTCCAAACTCGGCAAGAAGCGCTTCCTCGTAACGATGGAGGTCAACCCGCCCAAGGGCACGGATCTTTCGGAGATTTTGAGCGCGGTGGGCCGGGTGCGCGGGCTCGTGGACGCGGTGAACGTCACCGACGGCTCCGGCGCCATCATGCGGGCTAGTTCGCTTGCCGTGTCCAAGGCAGTCCTGGACGCCGGCATCGACCCCATCTTTCAGATGACCTGCCGCGACCGCAACCGGCTCGCCCTGCAGGCCGACCTCCTCGGCGCCGCCATGCTGGGCATCCGGAACCTGCTCTTGCTCACCGGCGACGACCCGAAGGCCGGCGACCACCCGGACGCGAAGCCGGTGTTCGACATCAACTCGGCCGCGCTCATGCAGGTCGCCAAGGGACTGACGGAGGGGAAGGACATGGCGGGCAAAGAGCTCCTCGGCCGGCCGACGTTCTGCATCGGCGCCGCATGCGACCCGGGCGCTGCGGATCTCGAGGTGGAGATGCAGAAGCTCCAGGCGAAAATCCAGGGCGGGGCGGAGTTCTTCCAGACGCAGGCGGTCTTCGCCCCGCCGAAGCTCCAGGCGTTCATGGCGCGGGTGCGCTCGCCCGGTCCTTCGACTCCCCCCGATGTTTCGCTTTGCGAAGCAAAGCGAAACAAAGCGTCGGGGGTCGCTCACCTCGTGCCGAGCACGGCACTCGGTGCGAGGCAGGATGTCGTCCTTTCGGGGCTCCATAAGCCGGTGCTCGCCGGCATCCTCCTCGTCAAGTCGGCGAAGATGGCGCGCTACATGAACGAGCACGTCTGGGGTATCCACGTCCCCGAGCCGCTCATCGAGCGGTTTGAGCGCTCCACGGACAAGCGCGCGGAGTGTATCGCGGTGACCTCGGAGCTCATCCGATCGGTCCGCCACACCACGGATGGCATCCACCTCTATGCGCTTGGGTGGGAAGACCTCGTGCCAGAGATCCTCAAGGACGCGCTCGAACCACTCCCATCATGCACATGAGCGACCTCGCCGCCGGCACGGTGCGCAAGACCGCGCTGTACGAACGCCACCGCGCGCTGAGCGCCAAGATGACCGACTTCCACGGCTGGGAGATGCCGCTCTACTACACGAGCATCCTCGAAGAGCACAAGGCGGTCCGCGAGGCGCTGGGCGTCTTCGACATCTCCCACATGGGGCAGGTGCTGGTGACGGGTCCCGACGCGATCGAGCAGCTCAACAACGTGGTGACAAGTGACCTCGCTCAGGTCGGCGAGGGGCGCGCCTGCTACACGCTCCTGCTCAACGAGCGGGGCGGCATCCTGGATGACCTGATCATCTACCGACTCGGCGAATCCGACCTGCTCGTCATCGTCAACTGCGCTAACCGTGCGAGCGATACCGAGTGGCTGCGGTCGCACTGCCGGGGGAGCGTGACCGTCACCGATATCAGCGATGGCCGTTCCATTCTTGCCGTGCAGGGTCCGCGGGCGAACCGCGTCTTGGAGGAGATTCTCGATGCCCGCGTGGCCGGCCTGGGTCGATTCGGCGTGGCACCCATCCGCACGATGGGGACGGACGCGTGCCTGGCGCGCACCGGCTACACTGGTGGCGACGGCTTTGAGCTGTTCTTGCCGGATCAGCACGCGCGAAAGCTGTGGGACCTGATTCTCCTGCAGGCCAAGCCGCTCGGGGCGCTGCCGGTCGGCTTGGGCGCGCGCGACACGCTCAGGGTGGAGGCCGGACTCCGGCTCTACGGCACCGACATGGATGCGGCGACAACACCGCTCGAGGCAGGGCTCGCGTGGACCGTGGCGCTCCACAAGCCCCGCTTCATCGGCAAGGAAGCCCTCCTGAAGCAACAAGAGGCCGGGGTGACCCGGAAGTTTGTGGGATTTGAGCTCTCACAGGGGCCGGTGCCCCGGCAGGGGGCAGAGCTGTTGGCGGATGCCGGCGGGGGAGCGGGCCTGCCTGCCCCAGACGCTCTGCTTCGCTCTGCGAAGCAGAGCGAAGCATCTGGGGCGCAGGCAGGACTGCGTCGGGTGGGTCTGGTGACGAGCGGCACCTTCAGCCCGATTCTCAACCGGCCGCTCGGCATGGGCTACGTCGAGCCCGCGTTCGCCAAGCCGGGCACGATGTTGACGCTGACCGTCCGGACTCAGCGCTACGCCGCGACCGTCGTCAAGCTGCCCTTCTGGAAAGGCGAAACAACACCACCCGTGGCAGAGTGGCAGAGCGGCAAGGTGGCCAAGCTTCCCCCAGGCCACTCCGCCACTTCGCCACTGGGCCACTAAAGGAGACCTCGTATGCAAGTTCCTCTAGACCTCCTCTACACGAAGACGCACGAGTGGGCTAGACGCCTGCCTGCCGTGCCGGAATCGCCAGCAGGGGAGCGCGGCCTGCCTGCCGGTAGGCAGGCGCAGGCAGGCGATGGGGGCGACGTGGCGGTTGGGATTACCTCCCATGCCCAGGAGGAGCTGCGGGACGTCGTGTTCGTCGAGCTGCCCAAGGTCGGGCGGACCGTAAAGCAGGGGGAGGCGGTGGCGGTCATTGAATCGGTGAAGGCCGCGTTCGACATCTACGCCCCCATCTCGGGCAGCATCAGCCGGATCAACGAGGTGGTGGCAAAGAATCCCCAGCTGGTGAACCAGGACTGCTACGGCGAGGGTTGGCTCTACGCGATGACGCCGAGCGCGCCGAATGAGCTCGATGCGCTCCTACCGGCTGACGTCTACGCCAAGCAAATCCAAGCTGGAGCGCACTAGTGGTTGGCCCGTTAGCCCGTTTTGCCCGTTGACCCGTTAACGGGCGAACCGGCAAGCCGGCCAACGGGACAACCGACCAACACCATGGATTACGCGCCGAACACGGACGAACAACTGCAAGAGATGCTCCGCGCCATCGGTGCCAGCTCGTTCGAGGAGCTCATCAGCACGGTGCCGGCGGAACTGCGCCTGCCTGCCGAAGCCCCTGCCCGCCGCCCCAGTCAGGGCGGGGCAGGCGGGTCGGCGCAGGCAGGCCAGCGCACACTGGATGTGCCCCATGGGCTGGCGGAGGCACAGGTCGTGGAGCTGTGCGAGCGGCTCGCCGGCCGCAATCGCTCGCTCAACCACGTGACCTCCTTCCTCGGCGCCGGCGCGTACCAGCACCTCATCCCAACGGCCGTGGATGCGCTCGCCAGCCGCGGCGAGTGGCTCACCCCCTACACGCCCTATCAGGCCGAAGCGAGCCAGGGCACGCTCCAGGCGATCTACGAGTTCCAGACGATGGTCTGCGAGCTCCTCCAGATGGAGGTGGCCAACGCCTCGCTCTACGATGGGGCCTCGAGTGTGGCTGAGGCGGTCCTCCTCGCGATGCGTGCCACCCAGCGACCTCGCGTCCTCGTCTCTGAAGCGCTCCACCCGCACGCGAGCCAGACCCTGGCGACCTACCTCATCGGCGCCGACGCGATCGTGCAGGAGATCCCGACTGTCCACGGCGTGACCGACCTCGAAGCGCTGAGCAAGGCGCTGGGCGATGACGTCGCCTGTGTCGTCTTGCAGCAGCCAAACGTGTTCGGCTGCCTCGAGCCGATGTCGCAGGCTGGGGAGCGGCTCCACCGCGTCGGCGGTCTCTTGATCGCCTCGGTCTATCCGATCAGCCTGGGACTGCTCAAGCCTCCCGGCGCCTACGGCGCCGATATCGCGGTGGCCGAGGGGCGGTGCTTGGGCAGTCCGGTCGCGTACGGCGGACCGGGGCTGGGCCTCTTCACCACGACGTCGGAGTTGCTTCGGCGAATCCCCGGACGCTTGGCCGGCTGCACGGTCGACCAGCGCGGCCGCCGCGGATTCACGCTCACGCTGCAGACGCGGGAGCAGCATATCCGCCGTGAGCGGGCCACCTCAAACATTTGCACGAACGAGGGGTGGCTGACGCTGCGCGCGACCATCTTCCTCAGCCTGCTGGGGCCGGTCGGGATGCAGGAACTCGCCCGGCTCAACGTCGAGAAGGCCCACTACGCGCGGGAGCGGCTCGTGGAGCTGCCATGGGTGCGGGCGGCGTTCAGCCCCTCGCCGCGCGACCAGTCCAATGACCACGACGCCCCTGCTCGGGGTCGTCCCGAGCGAGGCGGAGCCGAGTCGAGGGACGACCAGCCGTTCTTCAATGAATTCACGCTGGAGTACGACTCAGGGATTTCGGTGGACACGGTGAACCGCGCTCTGGCGAAGGCGGGCATCGTCGGCGGATTCCCGTTGGCAGACTGGTTCCCCTCGATGCCGCAGACCTCGCTCTGGTGCGTGACCGAGCTCGTCAGCCGTGAGGCGGTGGATCGGCTCGTGGACGTGCTCAGGAAAGTAATCTAGGAATGTCCACCGTCCACGGTCCACCGATGAGTCGATGTTTGGCTGTGGACGGTGGACGGTGGACGTGATAGAGCGGTGCGTTGACGTATGTCGGATCAATTAATCTTTGAGCGCTCAGTCACCGGTCGGCGCGGCTACCACCTGCCGCCGAGCGAGGTGCCTGCGCGAGCGCCGGCGGATGTGATTCCGCGTGAACAGCTGCGCACAGCGCCCCCGCTACTGCCGGAGGTGGCGGAGTTCGACGTCGTCCGGCACTACACGCGCCTCTCCCAGCTCAACTTTTCGGTGGATACCCACTTCTACCCGCTCGGGTCGTGCACGATGAAGTACAACCCGAAGCTCAACGAGCGCGTCGCGGCTCTGCCGGGCTTTGCCTGGCTGCATCCGCTCCAGCCGGCAGGACAGGTGCAGGGGATGCTGGAGCTGCTCTACGAACTCGAGCAGCTGCTGTGCGCGATCACGGGGATGAGTGCGTTCACGCTCCAGCCCGCCGCAGGTGCCGCGGGGGAGCTGACCGGCCTGAAGATCATCGCCGCCTATCACCGACGGAAGCGGCGCACGCGCTCTACCATCCTGATTCCGGATTCGGCGCACGGCACCAACCCGGCTTCGGCGGCGCTCTCCGGTTTCACCGTGGTCCAGCTCGTCTCCGGGCGCGACGGGCTCATCGATGTGCAGGAGCTGCGGAGCAAGCTGACGAACGATGTCGCGGCACTCATGCTCACGAATCCCAACACGCTCGGACTCTTTGAGCGCGACATCAAGGCGATTGCCGCACTCCTCCACGAGCGGGACGCGCTCGTCTACATGGACGGCGCCAATATGAACGCCCTGCTGGGCATCGCGCGTCCCGGCGACATGGGGGTGGACCTGCTCCAGCTCAACCTCCACAAGACCTTCTCAACCCCGCATGGCGGCGGTGGGCCCGGAGCGGGACCGGTGGGTGTGACCAAGACGCTGGAGCCGTTCCTGCCGGTGCCGCGCGTACGAAAAAGAGGTGCGCGTTACGTCTGGGACGAGCGTGCTCGCGCGACGATCGGACGGGTCCACGGCTTCTACGGTAACTGCGGGGTGCTGGTGCGGGCCTACGCCTACATCCGCACCCTCGGACGGGAAGGGCTCGCCCGCACCAGCCGAATCGCCATCATCAACGCCAACTACCTCAAGCGCAAGCTGGAGGGAGCCTTCCCGGTGCCCTTCGGCGACCACTGCATGCATGAGTTCGTCGCAACCGCCAAGGCGCTGAACGCCCACAACATCAACGCCTGGGACGTGGCCAAGCGGCTGCTTGACTACGGGTTCTACGCGCCGACCGTCTTCTTCCCGCTCATCGTGGACGAGGCGCTGATGATCGAGCCCACGGAGACGGAATCGAAAGAAACGCTGGACCAGTTCGCGCACGCGCTGCTGGCCATCGCGCAGGAGGCGCAGACCAATCCAGAGCTCATCCGCCGCTCGCCGCAGCGTCTGACGGTGGACCGGCTCGATGAGGTGCGCGCGGCCCGTGAGCCAAACCTGCGCTGGAAACCTACCGAAGACATCTCCCGTCAACCGTCCACCCCGGCCCGCCAACCACACACCCCTGGGCCGGGGCGGGCCGTCCACCGATGAATTGGCGGGCCTGTGTGGCATCGGTGATCCGCCCTCGTCCTGTGGACGGTCGACGGTCGACCATGGACGCACCCACATGACCGGCGTCAACGGCTGGCGGATCCTGCTCGATGGGGAGGAGCGCGCCGAGCGGCAGATGGCGCTCGATGAGGGACTCGCCCATCGCGCCGAGCCGACGGTGCGCTTCTTCACCTGGAAGCCGGCGGGCGTCTCGCTCGGATGGAAGCAGCCCCGGCCGGCCTGGCTGGACCCCGTTCGCTGGTCGGCGGCCGGCCTCGCGCTGTGTGAGCGCCCGACGGGCGGAGGGATCGCGGTGCACGGCAGCGACCTCTCCCTGGCCGTCGTGGTGCCGCGCACGTTTGTCCTTCCGCTCGCAGTACTCATGCGGACCGCCTGCGAAAACGCGGTCCGGCTGTGCCGTTCCTACGGGGCCGACGCCGAACCCCTCGCGGATCCGCCGGTGGAGCCCCCCGGGCAAGTCCGGGGCTCCTCGTGTACACCCCTGCGGGGCGACATCCCGAGTCGAGGGGCCGGGGGGCGGATCACCTACTGCCTGACGGAACTGAGCCCGTACGCCGTGATGGTTGGGACACGGAAGGTCGCGGGCTTCGCCCTGCGGCGCTACCCGCAGAGCTGGCTCATCCAGGGCTCGCTCCTCGTGCGTTCGCTGCCGCGCGCGCTGGCCGACGCGATGCCGGAGGAGGCCAGGCGGGGATACGCGGCGCGGGCGATCCCGCTCGCCGAGGCCGCGGTAGGCCGGGTGACGGAAACGGACGTGGCAGCGCGGTGGGCGGAACGCTGGACCGCCTGGTGGGAGGAATCCAACCAGCAGTCAGCGGAGAGCCAGTCGGCAGTAGGCCGGTGGCAGTAGGCAGAGAGCGAAGAGACAGCCAGCAGGAGGCAGAAGATAGAAGGCGGGAGACGGCAAGCAGTGGGCAGAAAGCAGTAGGCAGGTGGCAGAAAGCAAAAGGCGGAAGACATGGCATATCGGCCGTGTGATTGCAGCTATGTTTGGTTTTCTGCCTACTGCCGTGTGCCGACTGCCTACTGACCACTAGCCTTCGAACGTACTCTGCCGACTGCCTACTAGGACTATGCGGTGCGATACGTGCAAGGAGGAGAGCCTGGTCGTCATGCGGGTGGTCATCGCCAAGGGCTACAACCGGAGCCTGGCGCGCCCGCTCTTCAACTGTCCAAGCTGCTTTGAGAAAAAAGAAGCAGCGAAACAGCCAGTCAAGAGGAGGTTGGTGGTGTCATGATTACGACGGTCGTAGGCAATTACCCGAAGGTCGCCGAGGCAGGCTACTCGACGAAGCTCATCGGCACCATGACGAAGTGGCAGCGTAAGGAGCTCAGCGGTGCTCAGCTTGAGGAAACCTGCCGGGAGATCACCACGGCGGTGCTTCGCGAACAGGAACAGGCTGGACTGGACCTCCTGACGGACGGGCAGATCCGGTGGGAAGACCTCGTGACGCCGATCGCCCGCGCGCTGAATGGGTTTGAGATCAACGGGCTCTCCCGCTGGTTCAACAACAACGTCTACTACCGTCGGCCGATTCTGCACAGCACACCAGTTTGGAAGAGCCCGATCCTCGCGGAGCAGTACCGGTTCGCGAAGCGCGCTACCACGAAGCCGGTGAAGGCGGTCCTGCCGGGGCCGTACACCTTCGCCACGGTCAGCGAGGACCGCTTTTACAAGAAAGCCCGGCCGTTCGCGCTGAAGATGGCGGAGATCCTCAATCAAGAAGCGAAAGCGCTTGCGCAGGTGGGCGCCCCGCTGATCCAGTTCGATGAGCCGGCGATCGGGTTCGGGAAGACCGACACCAAGCTCGCGGTCGAGGCGCTGAACATCGCCGCCCGGGATGTCGGCACCAAGACCGCCGTGTCCACCTACTTCGGCACGCTCGATGGGATCGTGAGCGCGCTGATGCGTTCGGCCGTGGACATCGTCGGCGTGGACGTCGTGTCTGAACCCAAGGCGCTCAACGTCCTGAAGCGGACGAAGATCACCAAAGAGCTGGCTGTGGGCTGCCTGGACGCCCGCAACACGAAGCTGGAGAGCGTCGCGGAGCTGCACGGCATCTTCCGGGCGGTCAGGAAGCTGGCCCCGCGCGGCGGCCTGTACGTGAACCCGAACTGCGGGCTGGAGTTCCTGCCGCACACTCAGGCGCTGGCCAAGGTGAAGCGGCTGGTCGAAGCGGCGCGGTCATTTCACGGCGGAAAGCACTAGCAGGCGTTCGGAGTTCGGAGCGGTTATTCCGAACGGCGAATACCGAACTCCCAACCTAAGGAGAGCCTCATGTTATTGACGACATCCGTGGGCAGCCTGCCGAAGCCCGACTACCTCACGCAGGCCCGGGCCCAGGCGCGCCGCGGCGAGCTCGATGCCGCGGGGTTGCGCGCGCTCGAGGAGCGCTCGACGCGCGAGTGGGTCAAAATCCAGGAAGACCTGGGTATCGACATCATCGTGGACGGCGAGCAGTACCGCGGGGACATGGTCGCCTACTTCGCCGAGCACCTGGGTGGGTTCAAGCAGAGCGAGCTCGTGCGCTCGTACGGCAACCGGTACTACCGCAAACCCATCATCATGAACACCGTCACCCGCCCCAAGCCGGTCACGGTGAACTGGTGGACCTTCGCCCAGTCGCTCACCACCCGCCCGGTCAAGGGCATGCTCACCGGCCCCTACACGATCATGGACTGGTCGTTCAATGAGCATTACCCCTCGCGGCGGGCGGCCACACTGGCCATCGCCAAGGTGATCCGGGAGGAGGTCAAGGACCTGGAGCGAGCGGGTGCGCAGTACATCCAGGTCGATGAGCCCGCCATCTCCACGCGCCCGGAAGAGATGGACCTCGCCATCGAGGCGCTGGGCATCGTGACGAAGGGGATCAGGGCAAAAACGCTCACGCACATCTGCTATGGCGATTTCGAGACGATCGGACCGAAACTGGCAAGGCTGCCGGTGGACCAGATCGACCTGGAGTTCGCCAACCGCAACTTCGAACTCCTCGATTTCTTCAGGGGCAAGCGGTTCGCGAAGGAGATCGGCCTCGGCGTTGTGGACGTCCACAGCCACCGCATTGAGTCTCGTGAGGAGGTCGTCGCCAACCTCAAGAAGGCGCTGCGGGTCTTCAAGCCGGAGCAGATCTACGTGGATCCGGATTGCGGCCTCAAGACACGCACACCCCAGGAAGCCATCGACAAGTTACGGGTCGTGGTGGAGGCGGCCCGGGAGGTTCGGGAAACGCTCACCGGTGGCTCCGGCCGACGCGGAACACGCAGCCGCTCGGCGGCCGTCTCGCGTTGATCGTGATAACGCAGATTTTGTCAGATAAAGCAGATACAATGCCCAATCGGCGTTATCATCTCGTTGACCGGTGCTTAACAAGCATCGGCTTTATCGGTCAATGAAATGGGCCGCATGACGATCAATGAGCTCCAGCAGCGCAAGCGCCAGGGGCTGAAGCTCACGATGCTCACCGCCTACGACCATCCCATCGCCAAGCTGGTGGACGCAGCCGGGGTCGACCTGGTGCTCGTCGGCGACTCGCTGGGAATGGTGGTGCTCGGCTATGACACCACCGCACCGGTGACGATGGACGAGATGATCCATCACGCCAAGGCGGCCCGCCGGGGTGTCGTGCGGGCGCTCTTGATCGGCGACATGCCGCTCTTGGCACTCCAGGCTCCGGCGGCGGAGGCGGTCGCGCACGCGAAGCGCTTTGTCGGCGAGGCAGGCTGCGACGGGGTGAAGGTTGAGTGGCGGCCGGGTATCGAGGAGACCGTGCGGGACATCGTGCGCGCTGGGATTCCCGTGATGGGCCATGCGGGCCTCACACCCCAGACGGCCGCTGGGGAAGGGGGCTTTGGCATGCGCGGGACGACCGCGGAGTCCGCCTCACGCATTCTCGAGCAGGCGCGCAGCCTGGAGGATGCCGGCTGCTGGTCCCTGGTGCTGGAGTGCGTGCCGGACGCCCTGGCCTCAGAGATCAGCCGTCGCCTGGCGATTCCGACGATCGGCATCGGGTCGGGTCCGCACTGCGACGGCCAGGTCGTGGTGACGTACGACCTAGTCGGTCTCTTCGACCGGTTCACGCCGAAATTTATCAAGCGCTACGCCACCATCTCGACAACGATCCGCGAAGCCGCCGCGGCGTACGTGAACGACGTCCGGTCGGGGACGTTTCCGGGCACGGCGCAGACGGTCACGATGGCCGCCGAGGAGCTGGCGAAGTTCAAACAGGGCCTGCCGCACTGATGCCACATAAATTTCGCTTCGCGAAATTTATTCGTACGGAAACACCGCAACACGGGAATGACCGGGTGTCGCCGAAGGCGGATCATAAAATACCACGCCGGTCAAGGCGTGGTATTTTATACGACATCTGCCGCTCAGGCTGCTACATGCCACACCTCTGCTCTGGCGCTTCGGCAGCATGCCTCATGCGCCCCAAAGCCTACTACCCGATCTTCGCCGACCTCAACGGCCGGCGCTGCGTAGTGGTGGGTGGCGGCCTGGTCGCTCAGCGCAAGGTGATGACGCTGCTCTCCTACGGCGCGGACATCACGCTCGTCAGCCCGACGGCCACGCAACGACTGACCGTGTACGCGCGAGCGCACCGCATCCGGCTCGTGCCGCGCCGCTTCAAACCCGGCGATCTCGCCGGCGCCTGGCTCGTCTATGCGGCGACGGATGACCCAATGGTGAACGGCATGGTGTACCGGACGGCGTTGAAGCGCCGGGTGCTCACGAACGTCGTGGATCAGACGCCGCTGTGCACCTTCATCGCGCCCGCAATCGTCCGTCGCGGTGCTTTGACCGTGGCGGTGAGCACCGGCGGCGGGAGTCCATCGCTCGCAAAGGTGGTGCGTGACGACATCCGGCGGATCCTAGACGTCTATGCGCCGATGCTGGGCCTGTTGCGCTCGCTGCGCGGCGTCGCCAAGCGCGCGATGCCACACTACAGCGACCGGAAGCGGTATTTCGATCGGCTCGTGCGTGGCCGTACGCTAGCGCTCGTACGCACGGGACGTTCCGGAGCGGCGCGCCGGGAAGCGCTCGCGCTCCTCAAGCGGAGGACCGAGGGCTGATGATGCGGCTCCATACCTGGTGCTCGCTCCTGAGTTATGGTGCCTTCCTGGCGGCGTTCGCCGCGGGGGTGCTGTTCCTCATCCAGGAGCGGCAGCTCAAGCGCAAGACCATGGGGGTCTTGTTCCGCCGCCTCCCAGCGCTTGAGTCACTCGACCGCGTGAATTTCTGCGCGATCAGCGCGGGGTTCGGCCTCTTGACGATCGGTGCGACGAGCGGCTTTATTGAGTCGGCACTCCTGCGCGGCCGGTGGTGGACCGGCGACCCGAAGGAGTACCTGACGGTGCTCCTGTGGGCCGGCTACCTCGTACTCTGGGCGCTGCGCCGCCGCGCCACGCTACGCGGCCGCCGGGTGGCGCTGCTCTCCATCGCTGGCTTCAGCCTGGTCCTGTTCACCTTTGTGGGTGCGGGGCGGCTCGTGCCATCGCTGCACCCGTTTGTCCGAAGATAATGCATATTCTTCTCGTTGGATTAAATCACCGTTCGGCGCCGGTCGAGCTGCGGGAACGGCTGGCGTTCCGCCGGGAAGAGCTCTCGGCGACGTTCAGCCGCCTGCGGGAGGAGGTGGGGCTGCGCGAGGCGACGATCCTCTCGACCTGTAACCGTGTGGAGATCTACGCTGGCGCGCCGTCGCTGGACGGCACCCTGGAGCGCTTGCACCGCTTCCTGAGCCGCCACGCGGATATCGAGCTCTCGGGTCTCTCGCCACGCCTCTATAGCTATGCGGAGCCGCAGCGTGTCGTGCACCACCTCTTTTCGGTCGCCAGCGGCCTCGATTCCATGGTGCTCGGCGAGGCCGAGATCCTCCACCAGGTGAAGGAGGCCTACGAGACGGCACGGGCGGCGGGTGCCACGGGGAAGCTCCTCAACGGCCTCTTCCAGCGCGCGCTCAACACCGGTAAAACTGTCCGCAGCCGGACCGGCATCGGCCGCGGCTGCACCTCGGTGGGCACCGTCGCGGTCCAGCTGGCGGAGAAGATCTTCGGCGATCTCTCGCGCGCCGTGGTCCTGCTCATCGGTGCGGGCAAGATCGGCGAGCTGACGCTCAAGCGATTGGCCGAGCGGGGTGCCGGCGAGCTGCGGGTCATGAGTCGCACGCTCGAGCGCTCCACGGACCTCGCTGCCGAGTACCGCGCGACCCCGGTCCCGGCGGCCGCACTCCCCGCACAGCTCCTCCAAGTGGATATCGCGATCACCTCCACCAGCGCTCCGGTGTTCCTCCTGCGCCGCGAGGAGCTCTCCCTGGCGATGCGGCAGCGCCACCAGCGGCCGCTGTGTATCGTGGATCTGGGCGTGCCACGCAACGTGGAGCCGTCGTCCGGGGGGCTGGAGAATATCTACCTCTTTAACGTGGACGACCTCCAGGCGCTGGTCTACCATCACCACCACGAACGGCAGCAGGCGCTGGGCGAATCCGAGGACATCATCAATCAGAAGGTCGAGTATTTCCTCACCTGGTGGCAATCGGAATGCCGAATGATGAATGATGACGTGCACATGGATGCCTGACCTTCATGATGCCGGATGCATCGTTCAGCATTCGCCATGTTCATCATGCGCTCTCTGATTATTGGGACCCGGGGGAGCTCGCTGGCCATGTGGCAGGCGCAGATCGTCCAGACCAGGCTTCAAGCACGGTCCCCCGGCCGCACGTTCCTCCTGGAGACGATCAAAGCGCAGGCGGACAAGCATCCGGACCTCCCGCTCACAATGATGAGCGGCGAGGGGGTGTTCGTCAAGGAGCTGGAATCGGCGCTGGCCGGCGGGCGCATTGATGTGGCGGTCCACAGCATGAAGGACCTGCCGCTTGAGACGCCACCCGGCTTGCGCATCGCGGCGGTGCTGGAGCGCGAGGAGCCGCGCGACGCGCTGGTGTCCCGCTCGGATGAGTCGCTTAAGCAGTTGCCGAAGGGCGCTCGCATCGGCACCTCGAGTGTACGGAGGCAGAGCCAGCTGCGTCGCCGTCGCCCGGACCTCGAACTGCTCGAAATCCGCGGCAATGTGGATACGCGCGTGCGCAAGCTGGACGAGGGGCGCTATGACGCGATTGTCGTAGCGGCGTGCGGGCTGATCCGGCTCGGGCTCGAGGAGCGGATCACGGAGCTGCTGGCTTTTTCGGACATGCTGCCCGAGCCGGGGCAGGGAGCGCTGGCGGTCGAGGCGCGCGTCGATGATCGCGAGGTGCTCGCGGCAGTCGAATCGCTCGGGGATCCCGTGAGCCGCGCGTGCGTGGAGGCCGAGCGGGCGTTCCTGGGCGCACTGGGCGGCGGCTGCCGCGTGCCGATCGCCGCCTACGCTTCGGCAAAGGACGGCATGCTGGAACTGGAAGGCGCCGTCATCGCCCCCGACGGCCACGACGCGCGCCGAGGAACGCTGACCGGCCCCATCACCGAACCCGTGGC
>OBEQ010257269.1_pt1 | contig 48097 bp, 56 predicted proteins | sample 1670901 | NCBI WGS metagenome assembly OBEQ01 (sample SAMEA104232315, study PRJEB22302) | groundwater metagenome | biome: forest; feature: aquifer; material: groundwater | place: USA | collected 2011-08-07 | depth 5.4 m
CCATTTCCCTCGAAAGATATCCGCCGATCAATCGGTCTCCTGGCTCCCCTGAAATCCTCGGCGGGCCTTCCCGTCCCTAAAATCAATGAGGACAGTGGCGTTACCACGGTCTGTGTCGCCAAGGGCTTTTTTCAACCACAAATAGACGGTGATCAGGGTTACAGTTGCGGGGCAGCGCCTGCCTTTAACAGGCTTCCCATTATTGATCGGCTCCTCAGTTGACCCACCTTCCCTCCGGCTGCAGTGCGTCTTTCCCGCCATCGCTGCGCCGATGCCACGAAACCTCGTGCCCAACGAACATTGGTTAAAAAATGCAGATGGATATAGGAGGCCAGGAGATTCTCCCGGATAAATCCCTCCGACCTTGTGCCTTCACGACGTTTGATGACCGTGTAAGCCGATTGTTTCGCAGGAACCCGATGGTCCCACACCGAATAATGAAACTCGTGTCCTTTGATCGGATCGTTCGCTTTGGCCAGGATGTTGTCCCGCTTCGGGATCACCGTGGCGTAACCGAAATTCTGGAGACGGCTCGTCATCCGCACGGCCCCGGGCAGCACCCCCACCATGCGGTGGGAACGCCCCTGGCCGTCGACGAGCTTTTCGCACAGGTACATCAGTCCTCCGCATTCGGCGTAGGTCGGAATCCCCTGACGGACAACGTGCTTCATGGCATCCTGTATGGAGCGGTTCCGGGCCAGCTCGGAAGCGAAAACCTCTGGAAATCCACCCCCCACATACAGAGCGTCCAGCTTCTCCGGGAGTCTTTGGTCCTTGAGGGGACTGAATTCAACCAGCTCCGCACCCAGTTCTTTTAAAAGATCGAAATTCTCCAGATAATAAAAATGAAAGGCCTTGTCCCTGGCCACGCCGATCCGAACCTTCGCGGCCCGCTTGGAACGGGCCGGGCCGGGCAACCGCGCTTCAGGAAGCGCCGGCGCCTTCTTCGAAATCCGAAGCAGCCGGTCAAGATCGATCGATCCGGCAACCATCTGCGCCAACCGGTCCCATCCCCGCAGGAGGGTTTGATTCTCCTGCGCCGGAAGAAGCCCCAGATGCCGTTCCGGAATGGCCATCCCTGGAAGAGGCGGCAGATGGCCGAGCACCGGAATGCGGCTATAACGCCGGAGAGCGCCGCGCAGCAGCTCGAAGTGCCGTTGGCTGACCTTGTTAAAAATCACTCCCGCAATCCGGACGGAGGGATCGAATCCTGCATAGCCCTGCACCATCGCCGCGGCGGATCGGGCCATGTGGCTTGCATCCACAACCAAAACCACAGGCGCCCGGAGGAGCTTCGCTGTCTCCGCGGTGCTGCCGCGATCGCCGAATTCGGAATGGCCGTCGAACAAGCCCATCACCCCTTCCATCACGGCACAATCCGCCCCTGAACAGGCCTTTTGAAAAACGGCCAGAATCGATTTATCCTTTAGAAGCCAGGTATCCAGATTGCGCGAGGGCCGTTTCGCCACGGAGGTGTGGTAGGTTGGATCAATGTAGTCAGGACCCACCTTAAAAGGCTGCACCGTCAAACCCCGCTTCACCAAAGCAGCCATGATTCCCACGGCAACGGTGGTTTTCCCCACCCCGCTCTGAGTTCCGGCAATAAGCAAACGAGGGATTTTTACCACAGCATCCTCAAGCAGAGAATTCCCATCGCGAAGAGCCAACTGATAAGAGAGCATGCATACATCAAGCGGACGGCCTCATAAATCCGGGAAGGGGACAGAGGACGCTGTGGGTTTCCCATCGGAGGCACCTGAACGACCCTTCCCTGGTACCGGTTTGTTCCTCCCAACTGGACACCCAGCGCACCGGCCATGGCCGATTCCGGAATCCCTGCGTTGGGAACAGGACCGGCGTTCCCGTCCCGCCATGCGCAGACCCAACCTTGCCAGACGTCATCGCCGCACAACCAGGCTGCGGCCGAAAAGAGAAAAGCCGATAAGCGGGCCGGAATCCAGTTGGCGAGGGTATCCAGTTTGGCAGCCGCCCAACCGAATCGGAGGTAGCGGGCGGAGCGATGCCCAATCATGGAGTCCAGCGTGTTGATTGCTTTGTAAGCAATGGCCAAGGGGACTCCCCCAACGACAAAATAAAAAAGCGGAGAGAGAATGCCGTCCATCGTGCTTTCGGCGATGGTCTCGATCGTTGCCCGAACGATCTCCGGAGCATCCAGCCCCTCGGTGTCCCGCCCCACAATGCGGGAAACCCGCCGACGGGCCAACGGGAGGTCGCCTGTTTCCAGGGCCCGAACGACCTGCAGGCTTTCGAGGGCCAAATCTTTGGTGGACAGGCAGGTAAACAGCAGGACCGCGCTCACCGCCAACGCCAACAAGAAAGAAAAGGTTGCTGCTTGATGGAGGAGCCAGCCGGTCGCCGCGTAACTAAACCCCACAAGTGCCGCCACAAGAAGCATGCCGGCCAGGCGTTCCCAGCGAACCGCCTTCCGCAGGAGCCGTTCGCCCCATTCAATGGCAAGCCCCATTCCTCTGACCGGATGAGGAAACCACGGCGGGTCTCCCAGGAGCAGATCCGCCCCGTAGGCCAATGCAAGCGTTGAAAGCTGAAGATTCACGTCAACTCCAGGATTTGACGGAGCAACTCAAGATTCAAGTGAGGGCGGACCGTGTCCGCCAATCGATCGTAGAGGTCCCCGGGATTGCCCGGCGCATCGGAGCGTACCTCCAATCCTCGCCGCCGGCGCAACCGGTTCAACCACCAGGAACGGAAACCCGGTTCATCAAACAACCCGTGCAGATGGGTCCCCCAGATCCGGCCGCCGGAGACGCTGGACCCATCGTAGATCTCCGCGGGAGATTCCCCCCGCTGCGTGAATTTGAAGACCGAGGCGGCGCCCTCCTCTACCTTCATCTGACCCATGTGTATTTCGTAGCCGGTCACAGGCAAACCGCTTTCCAGGTGGACGCCGCGAACGCGGGCGACCGTTTTCCCCTGATGAAACAGGGTGACGCCGGGCAGCAACCCCAGCCCAGGGGCGGCGCTGACGGTTGCCTCGACATGTTCGGGATCTAAAATCTGCCGGCACAACATTTGAAAACCGCCGCAGATCCCGACGATCTCAGTGCCCGACTCCAACCAGCGACGCACACAGCGATCGAATCCCTGCGCCCGGACAAACGCCAGGTCCGCAATGGTGCTTTTTGAGCCGGGCAGAATGACGCAGTCAGGCACGGCATCCAACGAGGGCCGGTCTACGAACGAAAGCTGCACGTCGGGATCCTGCGCAAGCGAATCAAAGTCGGTGAAATTGCTCATCCGCGGCAATTGAATGACCTCGACCCGAACCTTATCGGCGGCCGCCTCTCCGGCGAAGTCACGCTGGGAAGGGGTGTCCTCTTGCGCAAGCCGCACGTCCCGGAGATAAGGAATCGTGCCCAGCACAGGCACCCCGCATCTTTTTTCCAGCCACCGAATCCCCGACTCCAAAAGAGCATAATCCCCGCGGAATTTATTGATGAGAAACGCCCGCACCAGCCCCTTTTCCGTTTCATCGAGGAGATCCATCGTTCCCACCAACTGGGCGAACACCCCGCCCCGGTCGATGTCTCCTACCAAAAGAACCTTCGCCTGCGCTTCTTTGGCCACCCACATGTTGACCAGATCATGCTCTTTCAAATTTATTTCGGCAGGGCTGCCCGCCCCCTCAATCACCACGATCTCCGCTTCTTCCATCAGCCCGTGAAGAGCTCCCTTGACTGCCGCAGAAAGCCGCGGCTTGAACGATTCGTACTCCGACGCGATCAGGTTTCCAATCGGCTTGCCCAACAGAACCACTTGTGACCCGACGTCCGTCGTGGGCTTGAGCAGGATCGGATTCATCCGCACCGAGGGCTCCACCTTGCACGCTTTCGCCTGCTCGGCCTGGGCCCGGCTGATCTCTCTCCCCTCGCCGGTGACGAAAGAATTGTTGGACATGTTCTGGGCCTTAAACGGCAGAACCCGGTATCCCTCCTGGACGAAAATCCGGCACAGGGCCGTGGCCAGCAAACTTTTCCCAACATGGGATCCGGTCCCTTGAATCATGATCGCTTTAGCCGGCATGAGCGAAAATCCCCGCAAGTTCTTCGACCAACCGGCTGTTGTCATCCTGGCTTCGAACGGCCAACCGGATGAAGCGGCCCGGCTCCAGTCCGGAAAAATTATCGCAGTTTCGGACCAGAATCCCTTTGGCCGCTAAACGGGCGCACAGCTCGGCGGAGGTGCAATCAGGCGCCTCGACCCTGCACAGAATAAAATTCGTCGCCGACTCAAAGCAACGCAACTCTGGAATGGCGCTTAAGGAGCGCTGGAACGCCCCGCGCAGCTGAGCGGTTGCGCGCTTTGACCGGGCGATATACTCCGTTTCCTTGAAAAGCCGGCTGCCAACCGCTAAAGCGAACGTGTTGAGCGGCCAAGGCTGCTGGAAGGCCCTCACCCCTGCAATCAGCGAAGGGGACGCAACGAGGTAGCCGATTCTCAAGCCGGGGACCGAGAAAAACTTCGTCAGGGACCGCAGGACAACGAGATTTCCCTGTCGGAGGGTTTCTGAAACAACGCTGGATCCCTCCGGATCCTCGACAAATTCCATAAAGGCCTCATCAACCACCAGCACCGCCCCGGCCGCTTCACACCAGCGCGCCACCTGAAGAACCTCCTGCTGAGGGAAGAGAACGCCGGTTGGGTTGTTCGGGTTGCAGAGAAATACAACGTCGGTCCCCTGCAAAAGCTCTTGCCACCGCTCAGGAGCGAGCTTGAGCCGAAAGCGATCCGCTTCCACTGTCGGCACAAAGAGGGTCTCCGCTCCGGTCCGCTCAAGGGCCCATTCGTATTCGCTGAATGCTGGGATCACAACGAGGGCTTTCTTGATCGGGCGCCATTGCGCAAGCAAAGCGATCAGCTCCGCGGTTCCATTCCCCGGCAGAATTCTATCGGCTGGAAGCCGATGATGGGCTGCGATCGCTTGGCGCAATTCCCACGCATCGGGGTCGGGGTAAAAGCGGATATCCTCCAGATGGCGGGTGATCACGGAGGCCGTTTCCTGCGGGAACCCGAAGGGATTTAGATCCACGCTGAAATCCAAAATCTCCTCTGTGCGAAAACCCTGCTGCCGAGTCAGCTCCCAGAGATTGCCCCCATGGGTTCTTAGGCGCACAGCGCGATTCCCACCAATGCCAGAACCTCCGTGATCTCACAAGCCGCCCCAAGGGCATCTCCTGTCACACCGCCCAAGGCGCGCTGGAAAACTGCTCGAAGAAAAACGAGGACCACCAACAGAGAAAATCCAAGAAGAAGAACTCCGCCGGCACCCAGCGCGCACACTGAAATAAGGAACATGATCACCGTCGCTCCCACCAAAGAGCCGACGCCGCTGAACCGGACAAAAGAGGCGGCGGTTCCCCCCTCCACTCTGGCGTACGGGAGGGTCGTTCCCAGCACAACCATCGCATACCGGCCAAGGCACGGAGCAACCACCAATGCCCGGTTCATGGCGGCGATGGGATAGTTGCTCAACAGCGCGAATTTGAAGATCAAGGCCAGAGTGACAGCGACAACCGCCATGACCCCGACATGGGGATCCTTCATGATCCGAAGCCGTTCTTCAGGCGTCACCCCCGCGTAGAGACCGTCGCAGAGATCTCCGAGGCCATCCAGGTGCAGGGCGCCGGTTAACAGAACCCAGCCGAGCAGCACACAGACCCCGGCCACGAGTGGCGAAAGCCCCTGAACCACGGCATGGATTCCAACAAGCCCTCCCCCAATCAGCAGACCCACCGCCGGAAACCAAAGAAAGGAGCCGCCTAAATCGGCCTCCGCCACAGCCCCTCGAGGGCCAACCGGAAAAATCGTTAAGAAAGCAATGGCAACGCGCAAGCGCCTCATCTCTCTTTTCCGGAAACTCCCGCCTGCTCGAACGTCGCCATCTCATTGAATACCCGGCACGCCGCTTCGACAATTGACATGGCCAATGCCGCGCCGGTCCCCTCCCCAAGACGCAGGCCCAAATCAAGAATCGGTTCAAGGCCGAGATATTCAAGCATCAAGCGATGGCCCGGCTCCTGGGAAAGATGGGAGGCGATTAGATAGGGCTTCACCTTGGGTTCCATCGCAACAGCAATGAGAGTGGCCGCTCCGGAGATGAATCCGTCAATGACCACCGGCCGTCGGGCGTTTGCAGCGCCGAGAATCATCCCCACCAAACCGGCGATCTCGAATCCGCCCAGTTTCGCAAGCAGGTCCATGGGGTCCGCCGGATCCGGGCGGTTTACTTCAAGAGCCTGCTCGATGACCTGGACCTTCTTCTGGTGCATGGCCTGACTGATCCCCGTGCCATGGCCTGTGACAAGCGCGGGTGATTTCCCTGTGATGGCGGCGGCGATGGCGCTGCTGGAAGTCGTATTGCCGATCCCCATATCGCCCGTTCCAACGATATCCATTCCACGGGCGATTTCTTCAGCGACAATTTCAAGCCCGGCCTGGACGGCTCGATACGCTTCCTCTTGAGTCATGGCCGGGCCCCTGGCGAGGTTCTTTGTTCCGTAACCGATCTTTCGGACGACCAAACCCGGATGAGGCGCCAAATCCGCCGCCACTCCCATATCAACGACGACAACACGGGCACCGATATGCCGCGCCAACACATTGATGCCGGCCCCGCCACGGAGGAAGTTGGCGACCATCTCTTTGGTCACGGCTTGCGGGTAGGCGCTGACCCCCTCCTCTACGACGCCGTGGTCGGCAGCCATGGTGACGATGGCCTTCTCACTGAGCGACGGCCTCATGCTGCGGGTCATTCCGACGACCTGCTTGGCCAACGTCTCCAGACGGCCGAGAGATCCTAAAGGCTTTGTCAGCTGATCCAGCCGGATCTGCGCCTTGCGCATCAGCTCTTCATCAAGCGCTGGGATTGTCACCTCTCTCTTGGATAACTGATGCATCTGCCCCCTTTGATCTGACTGGGTATTCCAGAGACTAAAAGAAACACCTGGTCTGCACATCCGGCCGCAATCTGGTTTGCTAAACCGGCGCAATCCCGGAACCGGCGGCCCAACGCATGATCAGGAACAACACCGGAGCCCACTTCGTTGGTCACCACAATCACCGGACAGGAAATCCCCACAGCCGCCTTGCAAAGCCGGCGGACCTTCCGTAGGATGACGGCGTCGGAATCACCGCGCATCAACAGGTCGGACACGTACATCGTCAGACAATCAATGATGACACCGCCTGCTGTGCCCTTCAGCCGGCCGACGGAACGGGCCGGATCGGCAGGAGATTCGACCGTTTTCCAATGCGCGGGCCGGTCCTGTCGGTGGCGGGCAATCCGCCGCTTCATTTCCTGGTCGTTGCCCGCCTTGCACGTTGCAATGTAGACGATACGGCCACCGAAACGCTTGGCCATGTCCGTGGCAAAGCGGCTTTTGCCGCTTCGACTGCCGCCGGTGACAAGAATAAGAGATTTCATTCGTCAATCCTTTGAGGACCACGAGGAAGGACAACTGCAGAGTGGCATCCAATAAAAAACCCGACCAGGCGGTCGGGAGGAAGAACCATCACACTCTGGCACCCTCCCTCGAGGGCCTGCTGAAACTTCCCTCACCTGGCAGGTCTTCTGACTTAGGGGTTAAGAGCCAATCGCTCACCTACTCCGGAGCTCCTTCCCATTCGCCATTTTTCTGGCGAACAGTGGTTAACACCTTTTCAGGCGCTGCTCCGTTTCGTCCCCCATACAGCGGCGGGGCCGTCCCGGATTCTCACCGGGTTCCCTTTTCACCGGACGCTTGCGCGCCCGGCACCAGGGTCTACATCTTGTGTTGCGGACAGAAGATTACTACACCATGTCCTACGTGTAAAGAAATTTATTCTTCCCCTTCCTTCCAACCGTGGGCGCCGATCAAGGGAACGAAGGCGCACTGGCAGATGTCGAAGGCCTGGATTCGTCCGCCGGAGCGGACGGCAAGCGTGAGGGTTTGGTTCTTCGACGAGCCGATCGGAATCACCATGTGACCCCCTTCGGCCAGCTGCATGAGAAGCGGCTCCGGCAGGACCGGTGCGGCGGCGGTCACGATGATGTTGTCGAATGGGGCGGCTTCCGGCCAACCGTTGGTTCCGTCGCCGATTCGGATCTCCACATTGGTGCAGCCCAATTCGGCCAGAAGTTTAGTCGCCCCCTCCGCCAGATCCGGAAATCGTTCGATCGAGTAAACGCGAGAAGCCAACTCGGCGAGGACGGCGGTCTGGTAGCCGGAACCGGTGCCGATCTCCAACACCTTGGCGCTCGGCTTCACCTGAAGCTGTTCGGTCATGAGCGCCACCATGTACGGCTGAGAGATCGTCTGCCCCTGTCCGATCGGACAGGGATGATCTTCGTAGCCGTCTTGGCGCCGATCCTCCGGGACAAAAAGATGTCGCGGCACCTTGGCGAATGCGGCAAGCACACGCTTGTCCCGAATTCTTCTCGCGGCCAATTGATCCGCCACCATCCGTTGCCGTTGCTGATCGAACGTCATTGGCAGCTCGACCGCCGAAGAGAAAAAAGAAACCGAAAGAACCGGATCGTATCGCCGACAGGATGGATGAAGCTTAAACGGTGGCGATAGACGGAGCTGACCGGAATGGAAACCTGCCGAAAACCGGCCCACACTCCTTTGACCACCAACTCCGATTCAATCTCGAACCGATTGGCGCTCAGGCCTGATCGCTCCAGGACCCCCCGGAAGATCATTCGAAATCCGCATTGCGTATCCGGAATCCGCTGGTTGACAATTTGGGAAAGAATGGCCGAGAGGAACCAGTTGGTGAACCGCCGCTCCAAGGGCATCCCTTTGGGATGCCACATCCGGTTGCCCAGGACAATCTGCGCCTCTCCTTTGGCCGCCTCCTCCAAGAAGCGCGGAATCTCCGCCGGCAGATGCTGGCCGTCGGCATCCATCGTCAGAACCCATTGGCATCTCTGCTCCAGCGCAGCCTGAAGCCCTTCCCGCACGGCCGTTCCCTTGCCTCCGTTGACCTGGCGCCGGATGACTCGAGCCCCTGCTTCGTGCGCAACGAGAGCTGTTTTATCCCGGGAAGCATCATCGACAACGATCACCGGCAACCCCTGGGCGATGACTGCCTTGACCACGGCGCTGATGGTCTGCTCCGCCTGGTAGGCCGGGATGACCACATAGGTCTGCGAGATAAGGTTAGATGACAACGGGAGGGACCTGTTTCCAGAATTCACGGAACATGTACCACTGGGTCGGATACTGACGGATGTATTTCGCCATCACATCCAAGCAGGCCTGGGTCATCCGCCGAGCGGCCTCATCGCGGGAAACACCGTGCGGGATCGGAATCGGCGGCTCGAGAACAAACCGGTAGTTGCCATCCTTTTCCCGAACCAGGAAACCAGGGACAATCGGGGCGCCTGTCTTCAAGCTGAAGGCAACCGGCCCGTTCGGAACCCGGATGGACCGCCCGAATAAGGAGAGTTCGATTCCGTGATCAAAAAAATCCCGGTCGCCGGCCAACGCCAAGATCTCGTTGCGCTCCAAACAGGAGATGCAGGCCTTGAAGAAATCGCGGCGGGATTGGCGCTGTACGGCCAACGGCCTGACTCCCACGGATGCCCGCTGGCGGGTAAAGAAGGCATCCACCATCGGGTTGCGATGGGTCAGAACCACCGCATTCACCGGAAATCCCAAAAGCGCCAAGACAGCCCCGGCCAATTCGGAATTGCCCAGATGCGCGGTGAGGCCGATCGCCCCATGGCCTTGATTCAGCGCGGCCCGCATCTGTTCCATCCCTTCCATGCGAACCCGCCGCCGAATTTCTTCGGGGGTGATCCGGCCGAACCGAAAGAAATCAGCCAGGTACATGGCAAAAGAGCGGAAGACTTCACGCACCTGGGCAGAAGAAACCTCTGAGGTTCCGAGAATAGCACAGAGGTTATTTCGGACGGATTTTCGATCTGCAGGAGAGGCTCCATAGCAGAAGTCTCCTAATCGGCGGGCGATCCAATAACAGACCGGCCGGGACAAAAAACGGCTGAGGCTTGCTCCTACCAGGTAAAGTCCGTAGAAAAACATGCCTCAATTTCCCAGGATGAGCCGCGCTGCCTCCACTGCAGAGTCGGGCTTGCCGATCCGTCTGGCATTGGCCGCCATCGCCTGAAGCTCCTGCGGATTGTCAATCAGGCGCTGAACGAGCCGAGGCAATTGCTCCAGATCGTCTACTTCTTGAGCAACCTTCGCTGTGGTAAGAAAGTTGGCGTTCTTAACCTCCTGGCCTGGAATCGGATCCAGCACGATGAGCGGCAATCCTTTGGCAAGCGCCTCGGAGGTGGTCAGCCCTCCCGGTTTGGTGATGATCAGGTTGGAGACGCTCATCAAATCCGAGATGAACTCCACATGGCCGAAAACCTGAACAGGGTGTTTTAACCGAGGGATGGTGGTAATCAAACGATGGTAAAGCTGCTCATTGGTCCCGGCCACGACCAGAAGCTGCATCGGGCGCGGAATCGTGTCCAGCACCTTCACCGCATCCAGCATCGGGCCCAAACCCTGCCCGCCCCCCATCAAGAGAATCGTCGGCACCCCGTTGGACAACTGCAGGCGGCGCCGGATCATCTCCGTGTTGGGGGGCTCGGCAAAACGGGGAGCGATCGGAATGCCGCTGGTGAAAATCCGATGGGGGGAGACCTGATGATCGGACAGCCACCTCCCGCTTTCTTCCACCGCCACAATGTAGCCATCCACCCGGTCGCTCACCCAGTAGGCGTGCGGGGAAAAATCGGTGATGACTCCGTACAAAGGGATGGCCAGATGCCGCTCCTTTTTGTAGTCGGCCACAAGCCCGCAGGGGAAGGCCTGTGTGCAGGCGATCGCCTCCGGCTGGAATTCTTCCAGCAGCCCGCGCAGGCGGGGAGAGTCGTAGCGATGCAGGAGTTTTCGAAGCCAGTCGGAACGCTTCACGACATCCGGGTTGTCATACAGATAATCCCACAGCTCAGGGAGTTTCTGGATAACCGACATGTACAGCCGGTCCACCATTCGCGCCAAAATCGGGTTGAGGTACTGGAAGGCATCAATCGTCAGGATCTCAGCCTGGGGATTCAGCAGGCGGATGCCCTGCTCCAACGCCTGGGCGGCGTGGAAATGGCCCGACCGGACCGTGATGTACATCAGGAGGATTTTCTTACGCATCGGCTGGGCCGTTAGGAGGAGATGGCTAAAACCTTCCGGATCCGATCCAGCGCGATCTTCAAACGATCTTCGGGGGCCACCAAGGCAAAGCGGACATACCCTTCCCCAAACTCGCCGAACCCGCTGCCTGGAGCCACCACGACACCGGCTTCATCCACCAAGAGCTGGGCGAACTCCAGCGAAGTCAATCCGCTAAACTTCGGCGGCAGGTGCGCCCAGATGTAGAAGGTAGCCTTCGGTTTGGACACGTTCCAGCCCATGGCGTTTAATCCGCTCACGAACAGCTCGACCCGCTTCCGGTAGATCTCCACAAGATTCTTCACGTAATCCTGCGGACCGGTCAGCGCCGTGATCGCTGCTTCCTGGACTGCCCGGAAGTTCCCGAAATCAATGTACGATTTGGTCTTCTCCAGCGACCGGAGGATCTGGGCGTTGCCCACCGCCCACCCGAGCCGCCAGCCGGCCATGTTGTAGCTCTTGGAGCAGGTGTGGAACTCGATGCCGTAACCCTCCTTGGCCCCTTTGGCCTGAAGCAAACTTGGGGCCTTGTAGCCGTCAAAGACAATGTCGGAATAGGCCAGATCGGAACAAAGGATGATCTCCTTGCCCTTGCCCCATTCCACCAGTTCCTGGTAATAATCCAGATCCACACAAGCGGCCGTCGGGTTGTGCGGGTAGCTGACGAACAGGATCTTCGCCATCCGGATCACTTCGCGGCTCAAGCTCTTAAACTGAATCTTGAACTGATTCTCCGGGCCGATCGGCATGCTGTAAAGAATTCCGCCGGCCATGACGACCCCGTTGGCGTGCGGTGGATAGCCGGGGTTGGGCACCAGGCCGATGTCATCGTTGTTGAGGAACGCCAGCGACAAGTGCGCGATCCCTTCCTTGGAACCGATCAGGGGCAAGACCTCGGTCTTGGGATCCAGCACGACGCCGAACCGCTGGTGATACCAGGCAGCGATCGCCTCTTTCAAACGCCCCTCCACATCCCCATACGGGCGGGAGTAGCGATGGTTTTCAACCTTGCGCGCGGCGCGGCAGAGCTCCTCCACCACGTGGGGCGGGCTGGGCAGATCCGGATTGCCCATGCCTAAATCAATCACCTCGACACCGCGTGCCGCCGCTTTCACCTTCAATTCATCCATGATGGTGAACAGGTATTGAGGAAGGCGCTTCATCCGATTCGCTTCTTGCATCTTAAGAAAAGATCTCCCTATGACGAACTGTTGAGCGCTTCATAAGCATTGTAAGAGGACCGCACATACGGCCCGCTGGCCACAAAGGAAAACCCAAGCTCCTCCGCCCAACCACGATAATCCGCAAATTGCTCCGGAGAAACGAACGCAGACACGGCCCGGTGGGCCGGCGTGGGCTGAAGGTACTGACCGATGGTCAGAATATCACATCCCACCGCCCGGAGATCAGCCATTGTGCGCCGAACCTCCTCCGGATTCTCTCCTAAACCGACCATGAAACCGCTTTTTGTCTTCACCCGATCACCGGCGATTTCCTTCACCAACCGGAGCACTTCCAAAGACCGAAGGTAATCGGCCTGCGGCCGGACCTCCCGAGACAACCGGGGAATGGTCTCGATGTTGTGGTTGTACACGTCCGGCTGCGCTTCCGTGACCGTCCGAATCAAAGCGCGCCTTGCATGGAAATCAGGCGTGAGCACTTCCACGCTCACAGAGGCGGTGCGCTCCTTGACCGCCCGGACACAGGCTGCGAAAATCCCGGCTCCTTCATCCGGCAGATCGTCCCGGGCCACCGAGGTGATCACCACGTACTGCAATCCCATCTGGGCCACCGCCTCGGCCAGCCGCTGCGGTTCCTCAGGATCTACCGTGCCCGGCCGGGCCGTCTCGACCGCGCAGAAAGAGCACCGCCGGGTGCAGCGGTCGCCTAAGATCATGAAGCTGACGTTCCCATGGGACCAGCATTCGCCGAGGTTCGGGCACCGGGCCTCTTCACAAACGGTGTGAAGATCGAATTCCCGAACGATCTCCTTGGCCTGGGTCCATTGGCCGTGGACGCTCAGCGACCGCCGCAACCACGCGGGCTTCCGTTCGTGCTGAGCCCCCGGCCCGCCGATCGGCTCCCGAGCCGGGGCGGGCTGTCGAAGCACGAACTCTCTGCTCATCCTTCGACGAGCTCAGGATGAGCGGGACGCATAGTAGATGGATTGGCCAAGCGCCATGGAGGCCGCTTCCCAGAGCGATTCGCTCATCGTGGGATGTCCGTGGATCGTTTCGGCCAGATCTTTGAGCGTCAATCCATGCTTGATCGCTACGGCCGCTTCGCCGATCAGATCGGTCGCCCGCGCCCCGATGATCTGCACGCCGAGGATTCGCCCATCCGAAGAATCGGCCACCACCTGCACAAACCCTTCCGGTTCTTCCAACGTGTGCGCCCGTGCCAAGCCGATCAAGTTTAAACGGCTGACCCTCACCGCTTTTCCTTCGGCCTTGGCCTCCGCCTCGGTCAAGCCGACGCTGGCGATCTCCGGTTCGGTGTAGATCGCATCCGGCACCACCGCGTAATCCACCTGCCTGGTGTCGCCGGCAACGTGGCTTTCGCTAGAGGAAGCGAAACCGCTCCGCCCTCCTGCTACGTTCTCGGCCGCGATCATTCCTTCGTAACTGGCGGTCGCAGCCAGTTGGTATCCCTTTAACAGATCACCGATGACAAAGATGGATGGCACGCATGTCCGCAGCATCGCATCCACCTGCAATCCGCCATTTTCAAATTTCAGGCCCAGCTCCGCCGCCCCCTGCGGGATCCGCGGCACGCGGCCCATCGCCATCAAGACAACCTGCGCCGCGACCGATCGTCCGTCGCTTAAAGCAATGGCGGCTTTGCCGTCCGCCTGCCGGGTGATCCCGCTGACTTTTGCACCGGTGAGGATCACGACACCACGCCGCTTCAAGCTGTGCGTAAAGGCCTCGGAGATCCGAGCATCTTCCGCAGGAAGCACCTGCGCTGCGGCTTCGATCAACGTGACCGAACTCGCGAGATCGGCGTAGTAACTGGCAAACTCGCAGCCGATCACCCCGGCCCCGACAACGGCGAGCGATTCAGGCACAAACTCCAGGTCGAGGAGCTCATCGCTCGTCACCACCCTCTTCCCATCAACAGGGCAGCCCGGCAAGGTGCCTGGCCGAGACCCGCTGGCCAGAATGAGCGCCCTGGCCTTTAACCCTTGCGCAGGAGATCCCGGCTGACGAACCTCGATCTCCGCCACGTCTTGGAGAATCGCCTCGCCCTGGAACCAGGTCACCCCATTCTGCTTCAACAATCCCTGCAACCCGGTCCGCAGCCGTCTTAAGATTCTCTCTTTACGGGCCAGGACCGCTGCAACGTCGATGCGAAAACCGCCCTCCAGCTCGATCCCGAAATTTTTGGATCTTCGCAGTTGGGCGGCCAGCCTCGCGGTGGTTCCGAATGTGCGGGCCGGAATGCATCCCCGATTCAAGCAGGTCCCGCCCAGCGGCCCCGGATCCACCAGTCCAACCTTAAGCCCCCGTTGGGCCGCTCGAACCGCCGCCGACAGTCCCCCTGGCCCTGCCCCCACAACGCACAGGTCAAATGTCGTCATTGCGAGGCCCGCGAAACGGGCCGTGGCAATCCCGTTCTTAAAACGAGATTGCTTCGCTCCGCTCGCAATGACATGTTTCTTACCTCTTCAGCTTTCGGATAATTGCCTGTGCCATTTCCTTGGTTCCGACGCTCGGCTGGATTCGGTCAGCTTTCAAATCGTAGGTGACCTCTGCGCCTTCCTTCAAAACCTCCGCCACCGCCCGATCCAACCGGTCGGCCGCAGCCGCCTCGCCCAGATGGCGAAGCATCAAGACGCCGGAAAGGATCGTTGCAACCGGATTCACTTTGTTCTGGCCCTGATATTTCGGGGCCGAACCATGGACCGGCTCGAACACCGCCGCCTGATCCCCGATGTTGGCCCCCGGAGCAACTCCCAGTCCCCCGATCAAGCCGGCGCATAAATCCGAGACAATGTCCCCGTACAAATTCGGAAGAACCAGCAGGTCGAAATTTTCCGGGCGCTGCACCAACTGCATGCACATGTTGTCCACCAGCCGGTCCTCAAACTCCACTGTGCCCGCATAGTCGTTGGCCACCCGACGCGCCACCTCCAGGAAGAGGCCGTCGGTAAACTTCATGATGTTCGCTTTATGGACGGCCGTCACCCTTTTTCGGTTGTTCTTTACCGCGTACTCGAAGGCGTACCGGATCACCCGCTCCGAGGCGGTCACCGAAATCGGCTTCAAGGAGACCGCCGCATCCGGACGGATCGTCTTTCCCCCGTGTGCCTTCACCCAGGCGATCAGCTCTTTGACCTCCGGCGTCCCGTCGTCGTACTCAATGCCGGCGTAGAGATCTTCCGAATTCTCCCGGACAATCACCAGATCAATCTTTTTATGACGAGCCGGAACACCCGGATAAAGCCGGCAGGGCCGCACGCAGGCATACAAATCCAGCGCGTGCCGCAGCCCCACGTTCACCGAACGGAAACCGGTGCCGATCGGCGTCGTGATCGGGCCCTTCAAAGCCACCTTGTTTCGCCGGACCGACTCCAACAGCGACTCCGGCAGCGGGGTCCCGAATTTCGCGATCGCCCCTTCCCCGGCGGCATGCATCTCCCACTCAAAAGAAACCCCGGTCGCATCCAGACAGGACTGCGCCGCCGAAGCGACCTCCGGCCCGATCCCATCCCCAGGAATGAATGTGACTCGATAAGTCATGTTAGCCAATACTTCGAATAAATCGTTCCAGACGATTCAACCCTTCTTTAATTTCTTCCATCCCACTGGCGAAACTGATCCGAATATGGCTGTCCCACCCAAAACCGGCCCCCGGAATCACCGCCACCTGCTCCTTTTCAAGCAGTTGTTCCACAAACGGCGTTGATTTCAACCCCGCGGACGAGATATCCACAAAACAGTAGAAGGCCCCCTCCGGCTTGGCCGCAACAATTGTGGGGATTGTTGCTAAGCGCTCCACCAAAAAATCCCGCCGCTTCTGAAACTCCGCCACCATCTGATGAACCGGCGTTTGATCGCCGGTCAGCGCGGCCAAGGCGGCCCGCTGGCTGATCGAGGAGGGATTCGAAGTGGAGTGGTCCTGGAGGCGGGACGCCGCCTCCACCACCTGAGCCGGCCCGGCGATGTAGCCGATCCGCCAGCCGGTCATCGCATAGGCCTTGGAGACGCCGTCAACCATCAGCGTCTTCTCGTATAACGCGGGCGAGAGGGCCGCAATGGAACGGTGCGCAACCCCGTAAACCAGTCGGCCGTAGATCTCGTCGCTCACCACCCAAAGCCCTTTGGACTGCGCCACCTTGGCAATCTCTTTTAAATGGGCTTCATCCAGAACCGCGCCGGTCGGATTCGAGGGGCTGTTGAGAATCAGACACCGGGTCCGAGAGGTGCATGCGCGGGCCACAGCGGCGGCATCGAGATGAAAACCATCGGCCTGCTTGGTTTTGACTTCAATGGGGGTGGCGCCGGCCAATCGGATCATCTCTGGGTAGCTCACCCAATAAGGGGATGGAACCAGCACCTCATCCCCTTCCTGCACGAGCACCTGGAAGATGTTGTAGAGGGCATGTTTCGCCCCGCACGTTACAGCAATCTGTTCCGGTTTGTAGGTGAGCCCCTGATCCTTGGCGAGCGTGTTGACAATGGCTGCCTTCAATTCCGGTATGCCGGTCGTGGGGGTGTATTTGGTGAACCCTTCCTGGATGGCTTGAATGGCGGCTGCCTTGACGGCGGGTGGGGTGTCGAAATCCGGTTCGCCGGCAGCGAGATTGATGACCTTCTTCCCTTGGGCCTTGAGCTGCTTGGCAAGCGCGGTGATCCGCAAGGTAGCGGAAGGCTGCACGGCCTGGATCCGCTGAGTCAGCATGAGGTTAAGTGTACTCGGCTTATTGGTCGCGGTCTTTTCTGAAAAACTTCCGGAGCCCATCGACGAAACCTTTCGGCTTCTTCGGTTCCGCCTTCCCCGGTTCGGTCTTCTTCGGCTCCGCCCTTTTCGGTTCCGAAGCCTTGGGCTCCTCTTTCGGCTTAGGTTTTTCTTTTGGCTCCGGCTCTTTCTTTTCCATTTTCTTCGGCTTCTCTTTCTCTCTCAACTCAGGAGCCAACTCCACCAATTCAACCACCGCCAAAGAGGCCCCATCTCCCGCCCGATATCCCTGGTGGAAGATGCGGGTATAGCCGCCGGCCCGTTTTGCAAAACGGGGAGCCACCTCGGAGAAAAGGCGGTGAACAAGCTGGGAATCGCCTAAGAGGCTGATCGCCTGCCGCCGAGCCGGCAGGCCGGCCGACTTGCCTAAGGTAATCAATCGTTCTGTGAACCGTTGGGCCTCTTTGGCCTTCGCCAAAGTGGTTTCGATCCGCTCGTACTTCAGGAGCGCCTGGGCAAGTGAACGGACCGTGGCCTTGCGCCAACTTCTGGAACGACCGAGATTACGTGTGTAGACCGCATGAACCATCGCGACGATTCCCCCCTTAAGAAGCGCCCTTAAGCGGTATTAATCTGCTCGAGGGTCCTTCGATCCAGTTTCATCCCGAAACCGACCCCCATGCTCTTTAAGATTTCCTGAATCTCCTGTAAGGATTTCTTCCCGAAATTTCGGAACTTCAGCATCTCTGGTTCTGACCTGGTCACCAAATCGGCGATCGTCTTGATCTTCGCCTCGCGCAGGCAGTTGGCCGCTCGAACCGACAACTCCAGTTCGCTCACCGGCATTCGAAGCTTCTCGATCACTTCCTGCGGCAAAGACTCCTCTTCCTCAGCCGACTCCTCCGATGGAAGCTCGCCAAAAGAGGTGAACACCTCCATATGCTTCTGGAAGATGTGCCCAGCGGTCAGCAGGGCCTCTTTCGGGTTGATCGCGCCGTTGGTGGTGATCTCCAGAATCAACCGGTCGTAATCGGTCATTTGCCCCACGCGGGTGTTCTCCACATGGAAGTTCACCTGACGAACCGGGCTGAAGATCGAATCGATCGCAACCACCCCGATGGGTTGGGACTCTTTTCGATTGCGATCCGCCGGCACGTAACCGCGCCCGATTCCCACATCCATCTCCACCGACAATTTACTGGGCTTGGTCAAGGTAAACAGGTGCAGATCCGGGTTAAGGATCTCCACCGTCTCATCGGTTTGAATGTCCTCGGCCGTGACGGCCCCCTTCTTCTCCGCAGAGAGCGTCAGGGTTTTGGGAGCGCGGGTGTGGGACCGGATCACCAGATGCTTGATGTTCATGATGATCTTGGGCACATCTTCCACAACACCCGGAATGGCAGAAAACTCGTGCTGGACCCCCCCGAATTTCACCGAGGTGACTGCTGTTCCCTCTAAGGAAGAAAGCAGAATCCGCCGGAGAGAATTCCCGATGGTAGCCCCATACCCTCTTTCGAAGGGCTCGGCAATGAATTTCCCGTAGGTAGGAGTATAAGACCCCTCCTCACATTCAACCTTCGACGGCATTTGAAAATCTCGCCACGCAACACCCATTGAGAAAACCTCCTTATCCTATTTGGAGTACAACTCGACGATCAGCTGCTCCTGAATCGGGAATTGAACATCGGATCGTGCGGGAACTCCCACGACCGTACCAGCAAACTCTTCCGGGTGGCGGTTCAGCCACGGGGGAACTGCGCGTTCCTTGGTTGATTCCCTATTGTCCTTGACCAGCTTCAAGAATTTCTCGGATCCAAAGAGGCGAACCTCCTGACCGGGCTTCACCTCAAACGAGGGAATATCCACCCGCCGGGTGTTGACCTTGACATGCCCGTGGCGGACGATCTGCCTGGCCTGCGCCCTGGAGGTCGCGAAACCAAGACGATAGATCACGTTGTCCAACCGGCGCTCCAAAAGCTCCAAGAGCTTCTCGCCGGTCACTCCCTTGGCCCGGGAAGCCGTTTGAAAGGTCTGCCGGAATTGCCGCTCGAGCACCCCATAAAGCCTCTTGGCCTTCTGCTTCTCGCGCAGCTGCAGACCATAGTCCGACATCTTCACCCGTTGGTCCTTCCCATGCTGCCCAGGAGCAAATCCTCGCTTGTTGAAGGGACACTTTTCGGTCATGCACTTGGTCCCTTTGAGGAACAGCTTCATGCCCTGACGGCGACAGATCCGACAAGCAGGCCCAGTATAGCGCGCCATTTAGACCCGCCTTCGCTTGGGCGGACGGCACCCGTTGTGTGGAACAGGGGTTACGTCCCGAATCATGGTGATCGTCAAACCGGCCGCCTGGAGCGCCCGAATGGCAGACTCCCGACCGGAGCCGGGCCCCTTCACATGCACTTCCACTTCCCTCACTCCCATGCTCATCGCCTTCTTGGCGCAATCCTCCGCAGCCACCTGTGCCGCAAAAGGGGTTGCCTTCTTCGAACCGCTGAATTTCACCACCCCGGTGGCTGACCAGCATAACGTGTTCCCGGCCTTATCGGTGATGGTTACGATGGTGTTGTTGAAGGTCGCTTGAATATGGGCGACCCCAGCGGTTACATGGACCTTTTGTTTCTTGCTGCGTGGTGCTGGCTTGGGTACCTCCGCCATTTCTTTTTATATTCTCCTTATTTAACCTGCTGCTTTGGCCGGCGCAGGGGATCCCGATTTTTTGCGGACACCGACCATCTTCCGCGGACCTTTCCGGGTCCGAGCGTTGGTATGGCTTCGCTGCCCACGAACAGGGAGCCCCCTCCGATGACGCAGCCCCCGGTATGAGCCGATGTCGATAAATCGCTTGATGTTCTGGGACACCTCACGCTTTAAGTCCCCTTCCACCTTGTATCCCTGCGTAATCACCGAGGTGATCCGCGTAATTTGGTCTTCCGCCAAGTCCTTGGCCCGCACCTCCGGCTTCACATCCGCCTTGGCTAAGATCTCTTTGGCCAAAGGCCGCCCGATGCCGTAAAGATAGGAAAGGGCGATATCAATCCGTTTCTCTTTTGGCAAATCAATTCCGATAATTCGTGGCATGCGTTTATCCTTTTAACCCTGCCGTTGTTTGTGCCGAGGATTGGTGCAGATCACTCGGATGACCCGCTTGCGTTTGACCACTCGGCAGCGCTCGCAAATTCTTCGTACAGATAGTTTGACATTCATTTTATGTCCTGATCCGGAACGTGATCCGGCCCCGTGTTAAATCGTAGGGTGACAACTCCACCGTCACCTTATCCCCAGGCAAAATCCGAATGAAATGCATCCGCATCTTGCCTCCCACATGAGCCAACACTCGATGACCGTTCTCCAGTTCCACCCGAAACATGGCGTTTGGAAGCGCCTCCACCACCACCCCCTCTACTTGGATCGGCTCTTCTTTGGGCATCGGGTCAAAACCTCTGGTTCGCCATCCGTAATCGCCACGGTGTGCTCAAAATGAGCCGATAGCTTCCGGTCCTTCGTCACCGCCGTCCATCCATCGGCGAGAATCTCCACCGCTGGAGCGCCTTGGTTCACCATCGGCTCAATGGCCAAAACCATGCCGGGTTGAAGCTGCGGCCCGAATCCCGGCTGGCCGTAGTTGGGCACCTCGGGCGGCTCATGAAGCCTCGTCCCGATCCCATGCCCCACAAAATCCCGCACCACCGAAAACCCGTGCGACTCCACCACCTGCTGCACCGCGTGCGAGATGTCCGAGAGCCTGTGCTCGGGTGTGGCCATCCGGATCGCTGCGGTCAATGCCTGCTCTGTTACCGCCACCAGCTCCGCCACCTCCGGCGGAATTCCATCCACCGTGGCCGTGATGGCCGCATCTCCATAGTAGCCATCCATCACCACGCCGACATCCAGGCCCACGATATCCCCTCCCTTCAACTTCCGATGGGAAGGGATCCCATGGACCACCTCTTCATTCACGGAGGCACAGATGTGCGCGGGAAAACCCCGATACCCTTTGAAAGCCGGTTTGGCTTTCCGCTTGACCATGATCTCCAGCGCCAGCTTGTCCAATTCCAGCGTCGTCACGCCTGGCCGGACCGCCTCTTTCAGCGCCCCCAAGATCTCTCCAACGATCGAACCGGCTTCCCGCATCCGGTCCAATTGGCTTGGACTCTTGAGCTCGATCATCCTGCATCAGGAACAAGCTGCTCTTTTTTCAGCAGGTTCACGAGCGCCTGGTACTGCTCTTCGACCCTCTGTTCACCGGAAACCACCCGCAACTTTCCCTGGTTCCGGTAGAAAACCAACAATGGCTCCGTCTGCTCATGATAAACCGCCAAACGCTTTAAGATCGTCCCCGGCTCATCATCGGTTCGTGCCCTCAACGGCCCACCGCAGCGATCGCACAAACCGGCGCGGCGCGGGGGAATTCGCGTCACATGGTAAATGACCCGGCATTTCTCACAGATACGACGGCCGGTCAGCCGCTCCACGACGGTTTCCGGAGCGATCCCGAAATCAATCGCCAGGTCAATCGGGGCCTGCCCTTTCGCCGCCAGGGTGTTGTCCAAAACCTGCGCTTGCTCAACCGTCCTTGGGAACCCATCCAACACAAAACTCTCGTTGGTCTCCAAACCTTCCAGATGCTTGAGGACCAAGCCGGTCACTAATTGGTCCGGAACCAAAGTACCGGCCTTCATGTACTGATTCGCTTCCTGCCCCAGGGGATCGCCGCGTTGGACCGCTTCCCGAAGCAGATCCCCGCTGGACAAATGCGTCACCTGCAGCCGGTCATCTAACCGGGCCGCCACGGTCCCCTTGCCGGCACCGGGCGGACCCAAGAAAACCAAGCGCATTAGTACATCCGGCTCGGGTGTACTACCCTAACGTCGGGACCGAAGCCGGCCATGACTCAAGAAACCCTCGTAATTGCGCATCAGCAGGAACGACTCCACCTGGCGCATCGTGTCCAAGAGAACGCCCACGATGATGAGCAAGCTCGTCCCCCCGAAGAAGCTGGCGACGATGTACGGAATGTTCAGTATCCGGTGAATCCAGTCCGGAAACACCGCAATGATCGCCAGAAAGATCGCGCCCGGCAAGGTGATCCGCGTCAGCAATCTGTCAAAGAACTCGGCCGTGGGCCGCCCCGGCCGGATACCGGGGATAAATCCACCGAACTTCTTCATGTTGTCTGCCACATCCACCGGGTTAAAAGCGATCGCCGTATAAAAATAAGCGAAAAAGACGATCAACGTCATGTACAGCCCTGTATACAGCCAATGCCCCGGGCTCAGCCATCGGGCCACCGATCCCAACATTTGGATCCCGGTAAAACCGGCCAGTGTCGCTGGAAACAACAAGATCGATTGCGCGAAAATGATCGGCATGACCCCCGCATGATTCACCCGAATCGGGATGTAGCTGGCCTGGCCCCCGTACACCTTGCGCCCAACGACCCGACGGGCGTACTGCACCGGCACCCGACGCTGGCCCTGCGTAATCGCAATGACCGCCAGAACCACCGCCACCAGCAAGATCCCCATCACCGCGAGCGTCAGCGGTTGAATCTGCCGCTGGCCGCCCTTGGACAACGGCCCGGCCAAAAGCACGATTTGATGGACCGCCGTCGGCAGCCGCGAAAGAATGCCTGCGGTAATCAAGATCGACATCCCGTTGCCGATCCCGAATCCGGAAATCTGCTCACCCAGCCACATGATGAAAGAGGTCCCGCTGGCCAGCGTGATGATGGTCAAAACCCGGAATCCCCATCCGGGGAACTGCACCATCTGAATGCCCTCGAAGTTCCTGGCATTCTCCAGCCAAAGGCTGATGAACAGCGCCTGCATGATCCCCAACCCGACGGTCAGATACCGGGAGTACTGGTTAAGCGTCCGTCGCCCGGCCTCTCCGCCTTCCTTGGCCATCTGCTCCAGATGAGGAAACACCACGATCAACAACTGCATGATGATCGAGGCCGAGATCGCCGGCATGATTCCCAAAGCAAAGATGGTCATGTGGGAAAGACCGCCGCCGCTGAACAGGTCCATGATGGTGAACAAGGATCCGCCCATCTGTTGGCTCAATCTTTCAAAGAACTCCCGCAGGGCCTGGCCGTTGATTCCGGGCAGCGGGATAAAATCCCCCACCCGGTAAACAGCGATCAGCCCCAGCGTCAGCAGGATCCGGCGCCGAAGCTCCGGGATCTTAAAGCTGTTCGCCAGCGCCTGTAGCATGACCGATGGTCTCGGCTTTACCGCCTGCAGCGGCGATTTTCCCCAGAGCAGATTTTGAAAATCGGTGCGCCTTCACCGTCAGGGGATGCGTCAACTCACCGTCGCCCAAGATTTTCACCGCATCTGCCGAGGAAGCAACCAACCCCGCGCCCTTCAAGACCGCAGGATCCACGAGCGAGTTGGCCGGGAAACGGTTCAGCGACAGCAGGTTTACCGCTCCCACCGAAATCCGCCGGACATGGTGGAAACCACGCTTGGGAAGCCGGCGAATAAGCGGCATCTGGCCTCCCTCAAATTCCGCTCGGATGGCATGCCCGGACCGGGACCGCTGGCCCTTCTGTCCCTTGCCGGAGGTTTTCCCGTGGCCGGAAGATTCCCCAAAGCCCAACCGCTTGGCCCGGTGGGTCGCCCCGCGCGGCGCGGAAAGCTCTCCCAGCTTGACTCCTGCAGAAACAGGTGCCTGGTTCTTTTCTGATTTCTTGTTCATGAGGAAAGGGGCGCCTCCTGCGCCTGCCGTCGAAGGGCGATCACATCCTGCGGAAACTGCAGGCCTTTCAAGCCGGTCACCGTTGCCCGGACCACGTTGACCATGTTGTCCGACCCTAACGACTTGGTCAAGATGTCCTTGACGCCGGCCGCTTCGCAGACCGCCCGGACAGTCCCGCCGGCGATGATGCCGGTCCCGGCGGCCGCGGGCTTGAGCAACACGCGTGAAGCGGAGTACTCGCCGATCGTTTCATGAGGTATCGTCACCCCTTTGAGGCACACGCGAAACATGCTCTTGCGTGCCGAGGTCAAGCCTTTGCGGATCGCATCGGCCACCTCATTGGCCTTCCCGAGCGCCCAGCCGACCTGGCCCTGCCCGTCCCCGACGATCACCAAAGCGCTGAAGGAAAGGCGCTTGCCGCCCTTGGTCACTTTCGCAACACGGTTGATGGTCAGAACCTTCTCGATAAAGCTTTGTCCTTGTCCCTGCCCTTGAGAGAAGCGACCATCTCTTCTTTCAGCCATCGTTAAAACTCCAATCCTTGTGCCCGAGCTGCTTCTGCCAGGGCCTTCACTCGTCCATGGTAAAGGTATCCACCCCGATCAAAAACCACCTTCCGGATTCCTGCCGCCTTGGCGGTCTTGGCCACCAATTCCCCCAGCCGTTTGGCCGCCTCCACATTGCCTCCCTGAGCGTTCGCTTGGCGAAACTCGGGCTGACGTGTCGAGCAGGCCAGCACGGTTTTGCCGGCCACATCATCAATCAGCTGCGCATACAGATGTAAAGAGGACCGATGCACCGCCAATCGGGGATGATCGACCGTCCCTGAAACCTTCTTGCGCACCCGATGGTGACGGCGAATCCGATGCATCTCTCTCTGTTCCATTTAGGCGACCGCCTTTCCGGCCTTGCGGCGGACCACTTCACCCACGTACCGAACGCCCTTGCCCTTGTAAGGTTCCGGCGGAGCAAACGCCCGGATCCGGGCGGCCACTTGACCCACCAAGGCCTTGTCGCTTCCCTTAATAACGACATGGGTCGGTTTAGGGGTTTCAATGGTGATGCCCGTCGGTATCGGATAATGAACCGGGTGAGTAAATCCGACAAACAATTCCAGTTTTCCAGAGGCCACCTGTGCCCGGTAACCAATCCCCTGGATCTCCAGCTCCTTTACGTACCCTTGGGTGACCCCTTTGACCATGTTGTCCACAAGGGTCCGGGTCAACCCATGCAGGCTCTTGATCTGCTTCTCATCGTTGGCGCGCTTCACCACCAATTGTCCCTCCCCCCGTTCCACCGAAAGACCCTCCGGGATCCGCTGGGACAATTTTCCCTTCGGGCCCTCGACAAGAACATGAGAACCGCTGATCTCCACCTTCACTTGCGGTGGAATTGCAATCGGCTGTCTTCCTACACGCGACATCGAATTCTCCCCAGCTTACCAGACATAGCAGATGACCTCCCCCCCAAGCCCTTGCTGCCTGGCCTGGGCGTCGGTCAAAACCCCCTTGGGGGTGGACAAAATCGCGATACCGATTCCAGACAGAACCTTCGGGATCTTTGTCTTTGGCACATACACTCGAAGCCCGGGCTTCGAGATCCGCCGAACATGCCGGAGGATCGGCTTGCGGGCCTTGGTGTATTTCAGATAAACCCTCAAGATCCCCTGCGGATCGCCATTCTTCACCAAGCGCCAATTTTGAATGAAGCCTTCCTGCTTTAACACCTCGAGAATCGCAGAACCCAGCTTTGAGGCGCGCAAATCCACCTGCGGCTTGCCCGCACAGCTGGCATTCCGAAGGGCCGCCAGCAAATCACTCGTCGGATCGTTTAGACTCATCTTACCAGCTCGCCTTGACCATGCCTGGGATCGCCCCTTGATGGGCCAGCTCCCGAAGGCAGATACGGCATAACCGGAATTTCCGGTAGGTGCCTCTTTCCCGCCCGCACCGGTAACATCGGCTGTATCGCCGTGATCGGAATTTCTGCGGACGCTTCCACCGTTCCACCTGTGATTTCTTGGGCATCAGTTCGTTTCCTTATCGCGGAAAAGGCAGTCCTAAGGCTTTCAGCAACTGGTGCGACTCCTCCCGAGACTTCGCCGTGGTACAGATGATGATGTCCATCCCCTGCGTACGGGTCACCTTATCGTATTCAATCTCCGGGAAGATCACCTGCTCGTTCAAGCCAAAGGCATAATTGCCGCCCTGATCAAAACCCTTGGGATCCACGCCGCGGAAGTCCCGAATCCGCGGCATCGCGATGCTAAACAGACGGTCCAGGAACTCGTACATCCGGGCCTTGCGCAGCGTGACTTTCACCCCGACCGGCTGTCCTTCTTTGATCTTAAAGTTGGAGATCGCTTTCTTGGCTCGGGTAATGACCGGCTTTTGGCCCACAATCAAACCCATCTCATGGGCCGCCTGCTCAACAATCTTCACATCCTGCGCTCCCTGCCCGACCCCCATGTTCAAAACCACCTTGGTCAACCGAGGAACTTGAAATGGGTTCTTATACCCGAACTGCTTCATCAAGGCAGGAACGATCTCTTTTCGGTATCGCTCCTGCAGCCGCGGAACGCGGGGGGCTACCTGCGCCTGTGTGTCCATCTAAAAGCTCTCCTCACACCGCCGGCAGATTCGGGTCTTCGAACCGTCGGCCTGAACCTTGAATCCCACCCGAACGCCGCGATTGCACCGTGGGCAGATCGGCAGAACGCGATCCAACGGCAACCGGCTTTCCTTGCTCAGAATCGCCCCCTGAGGGTTGTTCTGGGACTTGCGAATGTGGCGCTTGACCAGGTTCATCCCTTCCACCACAACCCGGGCCTCTCTCGGGAAGACATGCAGCACCTTTCCACGCTTGCCGCGATCCTTGCCGCTTTGCACAATGACCTGATCGTTCGACTTGACTCGGAACACCTTAGATGGCCTCAGGGGCTAATGAAACGATCTTGGTAAACTGCTTCTCACGCAACTCCCGCGCCACCGGCCCGAAGATCCGGGTGCCGCGCGGGTTTTTTTGGACATCAATGATCACCACCGCGTTGGTATCGAACCGGATGTAGGAACCATCCGGCCGGCGGGTCAGATTTCGGGTACGAACCACAACCGCCTGGACCACCTCTCCCTTTTTGATCGTGCTGTCAGGAGTGGCTTCCTTGACATTGGCGGTGATGACGTCCCCGACGTCGGCCCACAGCTTGCCGTGCCGGTGCAAGACGCCGATCATGGAGGCCCTCTTGACGCCGGTGTTGTCCGCCACATCCAGGATCGACCGCATCCGAATCATTTCACGCTCTCCATCTGCACTGCTTCCACAGCCTTCTCCTCACCCACTCCCGTGCGCAGAACCTCCACGAGGCGCCACCGTTTCTCTTTCGAGAGCGGCCGGCACTCCTCAATCCGCACCTCATCGCCGGTATGGGCCTGCGAGGTTGGGTCATGCACCTTGAATTTCTTGGACCGGCGAATCACCCGCGGGTACACGGGGTGGCGAACCGACCGCGTGATGCGAACCACCACGGTCTTGGTCATCCGATCGGAAACCACCACGCCCACCATCTGTCTTGGGCCCATGCGTTTACTCCTTCTTTCCCGCCGAAGAGACGGCGGGCTTTTCCTCAGGTTCTTTTTCCTTCAAGAGGGTCGAGAGGCGGGCCACGTCCCGCCGCACAAGCCGAAGCTGATGGGGCTTATCCAACTTGCCGACAGCCGCCTGCATCCGAAGGTCAAACAACTCCTTCTTTAAGGCCGACTGCTTCTGGCTGAGTTCCTCGTAAGTCAACTCCCGCAACTCACTGATCTTCATCGGATTCATCCTTACCCGACCATGGTCCGGCTGACGAATCTCGTTCGAAGCGGGAGCTTAGCCGCCGCCAGACGCAGCGCAGTCCGGGCCAGCGTCTCCGGAATCCCTTCCATCTCCACGAGGATCTTGCCGCGCCGGACAACCGCCACCCAGAATTCCGGCATCCCTTTTCCCTTTCCCATCCGGGTCTCCGCCGGCTTCTTCGTCACCGGCTTGTCCGGGAAAACCCGCAGATAAATTTTACCGCCGCGGCGCACATGCCGGGTCAGCGCCACCCGAGCCGCCTCCAACTGGGTATGCGTCAGCCAGCCGTTCTCCAGCACCTGCAGCCCAAACTCTCCAAAATTAATCATGTACCCTCGGGTAGCAATCCCATCCCGGCGGCCACGTTGGGCCTTTCGATATTTAACACGCTTCGGAATCAGCGCCATGGCTCTAGTCTACCTTCAGCGTTGTTGTCGAGGATTCCGCCGATGCAGCGGGAATCGCTGCTGCTGTCGGAACAGCGGCCGCTACCGCTGCAACAGGAACCGGCTGCTCCTGCTTTGCCGGTGGTTCCTCTTTATAAATCCAGCTCTTGACCCCAATGGCCCCATAGGTCGTTCGGGCCACGGCAAATCCGAATTCGATATCGGCTCGGAAAGTTCCCAACGGAATCTTGCCGTCCCGGTAGGACTCCACGCGGGACATCTCCGCTCCACCCAGCCGGCCCGCACAGCGGACCCGGACCCCCTTGGCTCCGGAGTTCATCGCCAACTGGACCGCCCGCTTCATCGCCCGCCGGAAGGTCACCTGCCGTTCCAACTGGAAGGCGATGTTCTCCGCGATCAACTGCGGCTCGATCGCCGGGTTTTTCACCTCCCGGATATCAATCACCAGCTCCCGATGGGTCAGCAAATGCAGATCTTCCCGCAGCCGATCGATGTCGGCCCCGCGACGGCCGATGATGATCCCCGGCCGGGCCGAGTGAATGACCACCCGAACCTTGCTCAAGGTCCGCTCGATTTCTATCTTGGCGATGGCGGCGTTGCTTAGGCTCTTCTTGATATGCAGCCGAATCTTCTCATCCTCCATCAGCAGGAGCCCAAAAGTCTGCCGCTTGGCAAACCAACGCGATGTCCAAAGCTTTGTGAACCCAAGGCGATTCGCCAGGGGAGGAACCTTATGACCCATTGTGCGCCCTCGTATCCAATTCAATCGTGATATGACACATGCGCCTTTTATAGGGGGCTGCCCGCCCCATCGACCCGGCGCGGTGCCGTTTTAAAGACGGACCGCCGTCGGCCGTCACCTTCGAGATAAAAAGCTGATCCTCCCGCCACGTGCCGGTGCGTGTGGCATTGGCCACCGCGCTCTTAAACACCTTGGACAGCGGCTCGCAGGCCCCCCGCTTAGGCATATGCTGCAGGAGCGCCTGCGCTTGAGGGACATCCAGCCCCTTGAGCAGACGGGCCATCAGCCGGATCTTCCGCGCCGTGACCAGAATAAAACGTCCTCGTGCTTTCGAAATCATCTCTAAGTGGGAGCAGGCGGTTTGGTCACACCCTTGACGCCGTGTTTCTTGAAGATCCGGGTGTGTGAAAATTCGCCCAACTTATGCCCAACCATGTTCTCGGTCACAAAAACGGGCAAATGCTTGTTGCCGTTGTGGACCAAGAAGGTGTGCCCCACAAACTCCGGGGTAATCGTGGAACGCCGAGACCATGTCTTGATCGGTTTGCGCTCGCCGGATTTGGCAAGCCTCTCGACTTTTTCCAGAAGATGCTGGTCCACAAACGGACCTTTTTTCGCTGATCGTCCCATTCTTCTACCGCCGCCGTTTCACAATGTATTTGTCGCTGAGTTTACGCTTCGATCGAGTCTTGAACCCTTTGGTCTGCCAACCCCACGGGGAAACAGGATGCGGATTTCCTTGGCCCGATTTCCCCTCGCCTCCACCGTGCGGGTGATCATGCGGGTTCATCGCCAACCCGCGGGTATGCGGCCGCCGTCCAAGCCACCGGCTCCGGCCGGCCTTTCCAATCACCAGCGACCCATGATCCTCATTCCCCAACTGACCGACCGTCGCGTAGCAGTCCTGTGCCACCATGCGAACTTCACCCGAGGGGAGCCGCACGGTGGCGTAAGCCCCTTCCTTGGCCAACAACTGAGCCGATCCTCCTGCCGTGCGGACAAGCTGCCCGCCCCGCCCCGGCTGCAATTCGATGTTGTGCACCATAGTCCCCAGCGGAATCACAGACAGCGGCAAGGCGTTGCCCGGAGTCACTTCCGCATCGGGACCGGCCTTCACGCTGGCTCCATCTGTCAAATCTCGGGGCGCTAAGATATACCGCCGCTCTTTATCCGGATATTCAATGAGCGCAATCCGAGCCGACCGGTTCGGGTCGTACTCGATGCCGATCACTTGGGCAGGCGCATCCCGACGATCCCGCTTGAAGTCAATCAGGCGAAGCATCCGCTTGTGGCCGCCGCCCCGATGGCGAGAGGTGACACGCCCCCGATTATTCCGCCCGCCCGATTTGCGCAACGGCTCCAGAAGCCGTTTCTCCGGCGTATGCTTGGTGATCTCATCAAACGTGGCCGACGTCATGTGCCGCCGGGAGGGTGTATAGGGGTTGAAGCTTTTCACCGCCATTAGTTGGCTACCTCGATTTTGGACCCTTCCGCCAAAGTGACCACCGCCCGCTTCCAGTTGGCCTGCCAGCCCAGATGGTATCGAACCCGACGGGGCTTGCCAGGCATGACGGAGGTATTCACCTTGGCCACCTTCACCCTAAACAGCTCCTCAACCGCTCGTTTGATCTGCGACTTGTTCGCTTGCTTATCCACATCGAAAAAGTATTTTCGCTGCGGCTCTAAGAGGGTCCCTTTCTCCGTCCGCAAAAGGCACTTCACCACATCGGCAGGATGGCGATTCATTCGGCCAACCCCTCCCATTGCTTTAAGCCGGCGGTGGTCACCAGAAGCCGCGAATGATACAACACATCGTAACAGTTCACGTCCGACGCCGCCTTCACCTGGACGCGCGGAATGTTCCGGGAAATCCGAACCAAGAGGGCACTGGGCCGATCCACAACCACCAAGGCTCCCTTGGCGGCCTTCATCTGGCGCAGGAACTGCCCCACAGCCTTGGTCTTTTCGGTCAACCGATCCAGTCCCTCCACAGCAACCACAGCATTCTCCTGAACCTTCGCCCGGAGGCTGCTCACCAATGCCTTTCGACGAATCTGCGCCGGCAATTCATAGCGATGCTCTCTGGGATGAGGGCCGAAAACAACCCCTCCCTTGCGCCAGAGTGGCGAGCGAATGGAACCGGCGCGAGCCCGGCCGGTGTGCTTCTGGGCCCCCGGTTTCCTCCCGCCTCCGCTGACTTCCCCCCGGGTCTTGGTATCAGCCGTTCCCTGCCGCTGGTTGGCCAGATACATCCGAACCGCCTGCCAGAGAACCGCGCGATTCACCTCCCCTTCAAGCGCCTTGGGAAGCGTAGCGTTGCCGACCACCTTTCCTTCAATGTCATGAATCTGAATGCTGGCCATTATTTCTTCCCTGCCGGTTTCTCTTTTGCAGTGGCCGGTTGTGCCTTGGCCGCGCCGGGTGCAGACGGCGGCTTCTTCTTTGCGTGCGGGTGCTGCACCGCAGGCACGCGCGGCGGCTTGCGTGATTTCCGGATGAACACAATGCTCTCTTCGCGTCCCGGCAGCGTTCCCTCGACCAACAAAAGATTTTGTTCCTTATCCACCCGAACAATCTCCAAAGCCTGTGTGGTGACCTGTCGGTTGCCCATTCGGCCCGGCAAGTGATGCCCCCGGAACACCCTGGAAGGATCGGTGCTGGAACCGATGGATCCCGGCGCCCGGTGAGACATGGACCCGTGTGTTTGCGACCCACCCTTCCAGTGCCACCGCTTTACCCCTCCTTGGAATCCTTTCCCGATGGAGGTGCCGGTCACATCAATCCGATCCCCGGGCTTAAACAACTCCACCGTCACGGTCGAGCCGACCGGAAAATCCTGGTCGGCAGGAATCCGGAACTCCTTCAAGATTTTCTTGGCGGAAACGTTCGCCTTGGCGAACTGCCCTTGGAGCGGCTTCGTCAACTCCTTGGAATCGGCCTCCTCAAACCCCAACTGGACCGCCCGGTAACCGTCCCGCTCGGCTGTCCTGGCCTGCACCACGGTGCACGGCCCGGCCGCCACAACGCTCACCGGCACAGGCCGACCATCCTCGCGGAAGATCTGCGTCATCCCCAGTTTTCGACCAATCAATCCAATCCCAGGCTTCATTTTATTTCCACATCCACTCCGGCCGGCAAATCCAGCTTCCGCAGCGAATCAATCGTCTTTGACGTCGGATTCAGGATGTCCAGCAGGCGTTTGTGAGTCTTCATTTGGAACTGCTCTCGCGATTTCTTGTCAATGTGCGGTCCGCGCAGCACGGTGTAGATCTCCCGGTCCGTCGGCAAAGGCACAGGTCCCACCACTTGGGCCCCTGTCCGCCGGGCCGACTCCACAATTTCCACAGTGGACTGGTCCAGCAGCCGATGGTCGTAGGCCTTTAACTTAATTCGAATCTTTCGCTCAGCAGACATAGGGTTCCCCTATCGAGACCTTTGTGTAGTCACTTCCCGACCCTTCATGATCTTCTCCGCGAACTGGGCCGGCAACTCCTGGTAGGCCAACGGCTCCATCGAATAAGACCCGCGCCCCTGCGTTAAGCTCCGAATCACCGTGGCATAACCAAACATCTCGGACAAAGGAACCTCGCCCCGGATCACTCGAACGTTGGCCCGCTGCCCCATGTCGCTGATCCGGCATCGGCGGCTGTTCAAGTCGCCAATCACCTCCCCCAAGTAGTCATCCGGCACGATGACCTCCAACTTCATGATCGGCTCCAGCAGCACCGGCGCACCGGACCGAATACCCTCCTGAAAACCGATCGAGCCGGCCATCTTGAAAGCCATTTCAGAGGAGTCCACATCGTGGTAAGAACCGTCAATCAAGGTGACCGTCACGTCAATGACCGGGTAGCCTGCAATGACGCCGTTACGCGCGGACTCCATGACACCATCCTTGACCGGTGGAATGAACTCCTTTGGAATTGATCCGCCGACAACTTTATTGATGAACTGGACGCCGGAGCCCCGCTCTCCCGGCTCCACCCGCAGGACCACATGCCCGTACTGCCCGCGGCCGCCGGACTGGTGGATGAATTTACCGACCGCCTCGTTCTTCTTTCGAATCGTTTCCTTATAGGCCACCTGCGGGGGGCCCACCTTGGTGTTCACCTTGAACTCCCGCTTCATCCGATCCAGGAGAACCTCCAAATGGAGTTCCCCCATTCCTGCAATGATCGTCTGCGCGGTCTCGGTGTTGTAGCTGACCCGGAAAGAGGGATCTTCATCCTCCAAGCGGTTCAAGGCCTGGCTGAGCTTATCCTGGTCCATCTTGGTCTCCACCTCGATGGCCAACGAGACCACCGGCTCCGGGAAGACCATGGACTCCAGATGGATCGGATGATCTTCATCGCAGATCGTCTCGCCGGTTTTGGTCTCTTTCAGACCGACCGCGGCGGCGATGTCGCCGGCGGAAACCTCGTCGACGATCTCCTGCTTGTTGGCATGCATCCGAACAAGCTTTCCAATCCGCTCGTTCTTCTCCCGGTTCACGTTGTAGGCGTACGAACCGGACTTGAGGCTCCCCGAATAAACGCGAAAGAAGGTCAGTTTCCCGACAAACGGGTCGCTCATAATCTTGAACGCCAAGGCGCAAAACGGTGCGGTGGGCGATGTCTCCCGCGTCTCCTCCACACCCGTCTTGGGATTCGTCCCTTTGATCGGGGGAATGTCCAGCGGCGAGGGCAGATAATCCACCACGGCATCCAGCAGGAACTGCACTCCCTTGTTCCGGAAAGAGGACCCGCAGAAGACCGGAACGATCTTGCTGGCGATCGTGGCCCGATGGATGGCGGCCTTCAACTCCTCGACCGTGATCTTGTCCATCGAGTCATGGACGAAATGCTCCATGATCTTCTCATCCGCTTCCGCCACGCGCTCCAGCATCAAGGCCCGCCATTTCTTGGCTGACTCCTGCAGCTCCGCTGGAATCGGGTGGGATTCAAACTTGAGCCCTTGCTCGTCCAGGTAGACCTTGGCGTCCATGCTGATCAGATCGATCGGGCCTTTGAAGTCGGCTTCTGCGCCGTAGGGGATCTGCACCGGCACCGGGATCGCTCCCAAGCGTTCACGGATCTGTTTGACGGTCTCGAAGAAATCGGCTCCCACCCGGTCCATCTTGTTGACATAAGCCATCCGGGGAACGCCGTACCGGTCGGCCTGGCGCCAGACGGTCTCGGACTGCGGCTCGACGCCGGCCACCGCGTCAAAAACCACGACGCAGCCATCCAGCACCTTCAGGCTCCGCTCCACCTCGACGGTGAAATCCACGTGGCCCGGGGTATCAATGAGGTTCAACCGATGGTCCCGCCAAAAACAGGTCGTGGCCGCCGAGGTGATGGTGATCCCCCGCTCCTGCTCCTGGACCATCCAATCCATGGTGGTCGTTCCCTCATCCACGTTCCCGATCCGATGCAGGCGGCCCGTGTAAAAAAGGATCCGCTCGCTCGTGGTGGTTTTCCCCGCGTCGATATGGGCAACGATCCCGAAGTTTCTTGTTTTCTCAAGTGGATACTGTGCCATTTAAGAACCCCGACCGATCAAAACGGTCTCAGATGCAAGGCGCCCGCGAGCGACCGCGGAGGCGTACGGATTAAATGTACGCCGCACAAGGGAGCGAAGCGGGCAACGCAGCAGATGAGCCGTTTTCATCGGTCGCATCACCAGCGGTAGTGGCTGAAGGCCTTATTCGCCTCGGCCGTCCGGTGCATGTCTTCCTTCCGTTTGACCGCCGAACCCTGTCCTTGATACGCCGCCATAAACTCGTCCGCCAACCGCTCCCGCATCGGTTTGCCGGCCCGGGATCGGGCGAAATCCCGGAGCCACCGCATCGCCAAAAAAGTCCCGCGGTCCTGGCGCACCTCGATCGGCACCTGGTAGGTCGCCCCACCCACGCGGCGGGCCTTCACCTCCACGTGCGGCCGGGCGTTCTCCACCGCTTTCTGGAAAATATTCAAGGGTTCGGGAACATTCAGCTTTTGGCTGGCCGCATCCAGCGCGCCATACACGATCTTCTCCGCGATGGATTTCTTCCCTCCGACCATCACCATGTTGATGAATTTCTGCACCGATCGGGAACTAAACCGCGCATCCGGGGAGGTGGTTCTTTTTACCTGCCGTCGCCGTCTCATTCCTTGGGCCTCTTCGCTCCATACTTCGATCGTGACTTCCGCCGCTGGTTGACCCCTGCCGCATCCAGCGTGCCGCGGACAATGTGGTACCGGACTCCCGGCAAATCCTTCACCCGCCCGCCGCGCACCAGCACAATCGAGTGTTCCTGCAGGTTATGGCCTTCCCCAGGGATGTAAGCGGTCACCTCGATGCCATTGGTCAACCGCACGCGGGCAATCTTGCGCAGGGCCGAGTTCGGCTTCTTGGGGGTCATCGTCCGAACCTGCACGCAGACGCCGCGCACCTGCGGACGGCCTTCCAGCGCAGGAGACTTTGACCGCTTTGATTTTTCCTTCCGACCTTTTCGGATCAGCTGAGAGATCGTTGGGCACATGGGGTTTCAGGATTCCTTCTCGGCTTCAGCCGGAACGGGTGCAGGAGACTTCAACAGATCCGGGACCTCTTTAACCATCTCAATCTCCCGATGGGCCGGGAAACCGGTTCCCACCGGAATCAGGTGCCCCATGATAACGTTCTCCTTTAATCCCAGCAGATCGTCCTGCTTACCTGCCGTCGCCGCCTCCGTCAGAACACGCGTGGTCTCCTGGAAGCTCGCCGCCGAGATGAAGCTCTCGGTCGACAAAGAGGCCTTGGTGATCCCCAGCAGCAGCTGGGTGGCGGAAGCCGGCTTGCTGCCCCGCTTGGAAACCCGCTCGTTCTCTGCCACGAACTTCCACTTATCTACCTGGCTGCCCACCAGAAACTCGGTATCGCCCGGATCATCAATGCGGACCTTGCGAAGCATCTGGCGCACGATCACCTCGATGTGCTTGTCGTTGATCCGGACACCCTGAAGACGGTAGACTTCCTGAATTTCGTTGACCAGATACTCCTGCAGCCGCTTGTCGCCGCCGATGCGCAGGATGTCCTGCGGAACCACCGGACCATCAATCAACGGCTGGCCCGCAGTCACCCAATCTCCCTTGTAAACATTCAAATGTTTGCCGTGTGGGATCAAATACTCCCGTTTCATCCCGGTAGGGCTCTTCACGATGACCCGCCGCTGGCCCTTTTTCGATTCGCCAAACTCCACCACGCCGTCAATTTCGCTGATGATCGCCGGGTCCTTCGGGCGGCGCGCCTCGAACAGCTCGGCCACGCGGGGAAGACCTCCGGTGATGTCCTTGGTCTTGGTCACCACGCGCGGGGTCTTCGCCAGCAAATCGCCGGCCTCCACCCGCTGGCTGTCCTTCACCACCACGTGCGCCCCCGCCGGGATCGGATAGATGGCCAACACCTCGCCATGGGAATCCTCCAACACCAGCTGAGGATGAAAATCGCCCCGATGCTCGATGACGATGCGGTCCGGCAAGCCGGTGGCCGGATCAATGTCTGTGCGTACGGTGACCCCTTCCTTCAGATCTTCAAAGCGGACTTTTCCTGAACCTTCGGTCAAAATCGGAACGGTGTAGGGATCCCAGCGGACCAGAACCTCATCCTTGTTGATCTTCTCTCCCTCGGCATGCTTCAGGATCGCGCCTGAAGGGATCACGTACCGCTCCAATTCGCGGCCATTCTCATCGTTGATCGAGATCTGGCCGTTTCGGTTCAAGACCACATATTCCTTGGTCTTCTTCACGGACCGGATGTTGTGGAACTTCAAAACACCTTTGTTCTTGACCTTGATGTGGGAGACCTCGACCACGCGGAAGGCGGTTCCACCGATGTGGAACGTTCTCATGGTCAGCTGCGTTCCAGGCTCGCCGATGGATTGCGCGGCGACAATCCCCACCGCCTCACCCAATTCCACGATCTTGCCGCTGGCCAGGTTCCGGCCGTAGCACCGGGCGCACACCCCCCGTTTGGCCTCACAGGTCAAAACCGACCGGATCCGGATCTTCTCGATGCCAGCCTGCTCAATCCGCTCGGCAATCTCTTCGGTCACCTCGTTGCCGGACTCGACAATGATGGTGTCCGTGATGACGTCAGCGATGTTGTCCAACACCACCCGTCCGATAATCCGTTCCTTCAAGGGAACGACCACCTCATCCCCTTCCACAATCGCGCCGATCAAGATGCCGTTTAATGTGCCGCAATCCTCCTCCATGATGGAGACATCCTGCGCCACATCCACCAGCCGCCGGGTGAGATACCCGGAATCCGCCGTCTTCAAAGCGGTGTCGGCCAAACCTTTTCGAGCGCCGTGCGTGGAGATGAAGTACTCCAACACGGTCAATCCTTCCCGGAAGTTCGCGGTGATCGGGCTCTCAATGATCTCGCCGGAGGGCTTGGCCATCAGGCCCCGCATGCCGGAGAGCTGCCGGATCTGCTGTTTGGAACCTCGTGCCCCGGAATCGGCCATCAGGAAGACCGGGTTAAAGGGAGGCATTTCCTTGAAGATCAAATCCGACACCTTGTCGGTGGTGCGGGTCCAGATGTCAATCACCTTGTTGTACCGCTCGCCGTCGGTGATCAAGCCTTTTCGGTACTGATCCTCGACCTCGGCCACTTCTTTTCGGGCCTCTTGGATCAAGTGTTCCTTCTCGCGAGGAATCTGCAGGTTGTCAATCGAGATGGAAAGCCCGCCCCGTGTGCCCATCTCGAAACCAAGCCGCTTGAGGTCATCCAAAAGCTGGACCGTCCGCGTATGACCGCATTGTTTGTAGCTCTGAACGATCACATCGCTTAAGTTGGCTTTGCCCATCACCTCGTTGACAAAAGGAAGCTCTTTGGGCAGCTGTTGATTCAAGAGAATTCGTCCAATGGTGGTCTCGATCCAAGTCCCGGCTTCCCACAGTTTCACCTTGGCGTGAAGATCCACCTCGTTCTCGTCGTACGCCAGAAGCGCTTCCTCGCGCGACCCGAAGGTGTAGCCGGTTCCCTTGACGTCCGGTTTCTCCCGAGTGAGGTAGTGGCAGCCCAAAACGATGTCCTGGGTCGGGGTCACGATCGGCTGGCCGTTGGCCGGGGAAAAGATGTTGTTGGCCGACATCATGAGCAGGCGGGATTCCATCTGCGCCTCGATGGACAAAGGCACATGCACCGCCATCTGGTCGCCGTCGAAGTCCGCATTGAAAGCCGTGCAGACCAGCGGGTGAATCTTGATCGCCTTGCCCTCGATCAGGACCGGCTCAAAGGCCTGGATTCCCAACCGGTGCAGCGTCGGCGCGCGGTTCAGAAGAACCGGATGATCCCGGATGACCTCTTCCAGGATGTCCCACACTTCCAGACGGGCCCGCTCCACCATCCGCTTGGCCGATTTGATCGTATGAACGAATCCGCGCTCCCGAAGCTTCTTGATGATGAACGGCTCAAACAACTCCAGCGCCATCTTCTTGGGCAGCCCGCACTGGTGGAGTTTCAATTCCGGCCCGATGACGATGACGGACCGGCCGGAATAGTCTACGCGCTTGCCCAACAGGTTCTGCCGGAACCGCCCCTGCTTGCCCTTGAGCATATCGGCCAAGGATTTGAGCGGTCGATTCCCCGCTCCCAAAACCGGCCGGCCGTGACGCCCGTTATCAAAGAGGGCATCCACCGCTTCCTGCAGCATCCGCTTCTCGTTGCGGACAATGACATCCGGAGCGCGCAGTTCGATCAGTTTCTTCAACCGGTTGTTCCGGTTGATCACGCGCCGGTACAGGTCGTTCAAGTCACTGGTGGCAAACCGCCCGCCATCCAACGGCACCAACGGCCTCAGATCCGGTGGAATCACCGGAATGACGTTCAGGACCATCCACTCCTGCTTGTTTCCGGACTTCCGGAAGGCATCAACGATCCGAAGGGTCTTGACCAGCTTTTTCTGGACCTGCTCGCCGCGGGCGGACTTCATTTCCCTCTTGAGCTTCTCAGCCAATTTGTCCAGGTCCATCTCTTTCAGGAGCGCCCGAACCGCATCGGCTCCCATCAGCGCCTTGAAGCCATGCCCGAATTTCTTCAGGGACTCCTGGTAACGCTCTTCAGACAAAAGCTCTTTCTTCCTTAAGGGGGTATCGCCTGGATCCACTACCACGTACTCTTCGTAGTAGATGACCCGCTCCAAATCCCGGAGGTTCATATCGAGCATCGTTCCCAAGCGGCTCGGAATCGCCTTGAAGAACCAAATGTGGGTGACCGGTGCGGCCAAATCAATGTGGCCCATCCGCTCGCGCCGGACGCTGGACCGGGTCACCTCGACACCGCAGCGATCGCAGACGATCCCCTTGAACTTGATCCGCTTGTACTTTCCGCAGTTGCATTCCCAGTCCTTCGTCGGCCCGAAGATCCTCTCGCAGAAAAGCCCGTCCTTTTCCGGCTTCAAGGTGCGGTAGTTGATGGTCTCCGGCTTCTTGACCTCCCCCTTCGACCAGGATCGGATCACTTCCGGCGAGGCCAGCCGAATGGAGATGGCGTCAAAAGCGGTGACCTCCGGGGCTGCCAACTCCGGCACCAACCCAAGCCCTCGAGCCGCCCGTTCGATCCGCTCCTGCGTATCGGCGTCCTTTTCGACCTGATCGAGTCCCTTCATTCGGTCCGACATGGTTTACCTTGATGCCCCCTTGCGTTCTGTCCGAATGTCCAGACAGAGACTCTGAAGCTCTTTCACCAAGACGTTGAACGATTCCGGCGTGCCCGGCTGCAGTGCATGCTCCCCCTTGACGATCGCCTCGTAAATACGGGTCCTCCCGACGACGTCATCGGACTTGACGGTCAAAAGCTCCTGCAGGGTGTATGCAGCGCCATAGGCCTCCAACGCCCACACCTCCATCTCACCAAACCGCTGGCCGCCGAACTGCGCCTTACCGCCTAACGGCTGCTGGGTCACGAGCGAATAAGGCCCGATGGACCGGGCGTGGATCTTGTCATCCACCAGGTGAGCCAGTTTCATCATATAGATGTATCCCACCGTCACATTCTGGTCGAACCGCTCCCCGGTCAGCCCATCCCGCAAGGTGATCTGGCCATCCTCCGGTAAACCGGCCTCTTTCAACAAGGCCTTAATCTCCGACTCGCGGGCTCCATCGAAAACAGGGGTGGAAATCCGAAGGCCCAACACCTTGGCAGCCCAACCCAAGTGAGTCTCCAAGATCTGCCCTACGTTCATCCGAGAAGGAACGCCCAAGGGGTTCAGAACGATCTCCACGGGGGTGCCGTCCGGCATGAAGGGCATGTCCTCTTCCGGCAGGATTTTGGCGATCACACCTTTGTTCCCGTGGCGGCCGGCCACCTTGTCGCCGACCTGAACCTTCCGCTTCGAGGCCACGTAAACAACCACCTTCTTCAAGACGCCGGGCGGCAGCTCGTCCCCGCGTTTGAGCTGTTCGACTTCCCTTTGCTCCTCGTAAGCCAGCTCTTCCAATTGGTCATTGAAGATCTGCATGGATTTTCGAACCTCTTCCTCCCGTTCCTTGTCGATCAACTGGACCTCTTCCAGGTCGGCCCGCTCCAACTTCTCCAGATTGCTTTCCTTGACCGTGTGGTGGTGGGCGATCACGACGTCCCCGGTTTCTTCATCCAGAATGGAGCTCTCCAATTTCTGCCCGACAACCAGCCGAGCCAACGCCTTCAACCGCTCCCGCTTGACCCCCTTGATTTGGGTCTGGTACGTTTTGTGGATTGCGTCAACCTTGGTCTGCTCATCGGCCAGCTCTTCTTTCGTTCGAGGCCGGACCTTCTTGCGGGAGAAGATGCGGACATCCACGACGATCCCTTCGACGCCCGGAGGAACCACGAGGCTGGCATCCCGCACATCGCCGGCCTTCTCGCCGAAGATGGCGCGAAGCAGCCGCTCCTCGGGGGACTGCTCGGTCTCGGACTTCGGGACCACTTTCCCGACCAGGATGTCGCCCGGGTGCACCTCCGCTCCGATCCGGACGATTCCATGCTCATCCAAATCCTTCAGCGCATCTTCACCCACGTTCGGGATGTCCCGCGTGATCTCCTCATTGCCTAAGCGGGTATCCCGCGCCTCAATCTCAAATTCCTCGACGTGAATGGAGGTGAAGATGTCTTCCTTGACAAGGCGCTCGCTGACCAGGATCGCGTCTTCAAAGTTGTAGCCGCGCCACGGCATGAAGGCCACCAGGAGGTTCCGCCCCAACGCCAGCAATCCGTCCTCGGTTCCGGCCCCATCGGCGATCGCCTGGCCGGCCTTGACCCGTTCTCCCACCTTCACCAAAGGACGCTGGTTGATGCAGGTATTGGCATTGGATCGCTGAAATTTCCGCAAGGGGTAGGTGATCCGTTCCACAACGATCCCATCGGCCTGGACCTCTTTGACCGTTCCGCTTTCCTGCGCCACAACCACCGCGCCGGAATCTTTCGCCGCCCGCGCTTCCATCCCCGTTCCAATCAGCGGAAGCTCCGGAAACAGCAAAGGAACGGCCTGCCGCTGCATGTTGGATCCCATCAAGGCTCGGTTGGCGTCATCATGCTCGAGGAACGGAATCAAGGAAGCGGCGACGGAAACAAGCTGTTTGGGGGAGATGTCTTTGTAATGCACTTCGGCGGGAGCAACCATCGGGAAATCGCCGCGGTGACGACACAGGACCATCTTGTCCATGAACCGGCCGCCGGCATCCACCCTGGCGTTGGCCTGCGCGATAAAGTAGCGGTCCTCTTCATCCGCGGAGAGGAATTTCACCTTATCGGTCACTCGGCTTTTCTCCACCACCCAGTACGGCGTTTCGATGAATCCAAACTCATTCACTTTCGCGTAGGTAGATAGACTGGCGATCAATCCGATGTTCGGGCCTTCCGGCGTCTCCACCGGGCAGATCCGGCCGTAGTGAGAGTAATGAACGTCGCGCACCTCGAAACCGGCCCGCTTTCGGGACAACCCGCCGGGGCCCAGGGCCGACAGACGCCGCTTGTGGGTCAACTCCGCCAAGGGGTTGGTCTGATCCAGGAACTGAGAAAGCTGCGACCGGCCGAAGAAATCCCGAACGAGACTCGAAACCAGCTTGGCATTCACCAACTGGTGCGGCATCACCGACTCCAGATCGTAAATGCCCATCCGCTCCCGAACCGACCGCTCCACCCGCGCCAGCGCCATCCGGAACTGATTCTGCAGAAGCTCGCCCACCGAGCGCACCCGGCGCGACCCTAAGTGGTCAATGTCATCCATCTCTCCCTGGCCGGCCTTCAGGTTCAAGAGATACTCCAGCACCTTCATCACCGTCTTGTGATCCAGGATCCGGTCATTCAGGTCCCGGTCCATCCCCAGCTTGCGGTTGATGATGTAGCGGCCCACCCGGCCAAGATCGTACCGCTTGTTATCGAAATAGAACCGTTCCAACAAGGTCTTGGCGGACGTCAAGGTGGCCGGATCGCCGGGGCGCAGTTTTCGGAAGATGTCCATCACCGAATCATCGGCCGTTCGCAAGCGATCCTTTTCAAAGGTCCGGATGATCTGGGGAACTAATTTCTTCAGCAGCTTGATCTCCCGTATTTCCGAGTTCCAGATCATCGTGAGATGCTCTTTGGCCAACTTCTCAAAACGGGGGATCAAAACGCTGTGGGTCTGCGGGTCCACGATGTCCACCGCCAGCACACGGCCGACGGTGTCTTTCAAGTCCGTCATCTCCTGGGCCTTGACGGTCTCCACGCCGCAGAGGATGTCCAAGATCTCTTCGTCGGTCCCGGCCCCGATCGCCCGGAGGAAGGTGGTGGCCAAGACTTTGCGCCGGCGGTCGATCAACGCATACAAGGTATCGGTGAGATCAAACTCGAATTCCAGCCAGGCCCCTCGATAAGGAATGATCCTGGCGGTGTACATCCGCTTGCCGTTGGGATGGATCTCCTCCTCAAAGAAGACCCCCGGCGAGCGGTGCAGCTGGCTCACGACGACCCGCTCGTCCCCATTGATGATGTAGGTGCCGGTGGGGGTCATGAGCGGAATGTCGCCAAGATAGACCTCCTGCTCCTTCATCTCCTTGGGCGATCGAAGGCGGAGCTTCACGCTCAAGGGGGCTGAAAACGTCAGACCCCTTCTTTGGGCTTCCGCCTGATCGTATTTGGGCTTACCGGTGTGATAGGAAAGAAACTCCAACCGGTAACTTCCATCCGGGCTCTCGATCGGAAAGATCTCATTGAAGACCTCGTGAAGCCCTTTGCTCTCTCGCCGGGTCTTGGGAACATCCACCTGCAGGAACTCGGCGAACGGCTCCGTCTGAATCTCCAGGAGATTCGGCAGATCAAAATGCTCCGGAATCCGCCCAAAACTTTTTTGCTTGATCATGCTCTCCCCTCGTCATTCCGAGGCCGAAGGCCGAGGAATCTCGCCTTTTGAGATCCCTCGCTTCGCTCGGGATGAAATTCGGCCAGCAAACTTACGTCACTCTGTTCCGTAAGTTTGGGCCTCATTTCACTTCAACTCAATCTTCGCGCCGGCCGATTCCAACTTCTGCTTGATGGTTTGAGCTTCTTCCTTCGTCGCGCCGCTCTTCACCGGCTTGGGGGCGGAATCCACCAAGTCCTTCGCCTCTTTGAGGCCCAGGCTGGTGACCGCACGCAACTCCTTGATGACCTGAATCTTGTTGGCCCCAACCTCGGCCAGGATCACATCGAAGGTCGTTTTCTCTTCAGCAGCCGGAGCAGCACCTGCCCCACCTGCCGCACCGCCTGCAACAGCCACTGGAGCCATCGCCGCAGCCGAGACGCCGAACTTCTCTTCAATTCCTTTGACCAGCTTGTTTAAGTCGAGAACCGTCCAGCTCTCAACCGATTCCAACACATCATTCACCGATACCTTTGACATTATGATTTCTCCTTCTTTTGCCGAACGGCCTCTAAAGTCATCGCCAAAGAACGAATGGGGGCTTGAAGCACCACCGCCAAGTTGCGCATCGGCGCCTGCGCTAATCCAGCCAGTTTGGCCAGAAGCGCCTGTCGGGAAGGCAGGTTGGCCAAGGCCACCAACTCCCTCGGCTCCACTACCTGCCCCTGCAGAATTCCTCCGCGCAGGACGAACCCTTCGTGGTCTTTGGCGAAGGTGGTCAGCAGCTTGGCGACCGCCGCCACATCCCCTCGAACAGGAGCCACACCACAGGTCCCCTCGAAGGCCTTCTCAATCGCTTCCCAGCCCTGCTGACGAAACGTCAAACGGCCCAAGCTGTTCTTGATGATCAGAAAGTTCGAGTCGACCCCATAAAGCGTCTGGCGCAATTTGTTGATGTCCCGCGTGGGCACCCGGTCGATTTTCGCCACGACCAGCGTGTCAACACCGGACAAAGCCCCCTGGAACTCACGCAGCACTCCGGCCCGAACCTGCCGTCCGAGACCCACCTTCTTCTGTTCCATCACCGCCTGCGCGCTCATGCTTCGGGCCTGCCTTCCGATGGATCAATCCGAACCCCAGGTCCCATCGTGGTGGAAAAAGCGACCGTTTTTACGTAGCGCCCCTTGGCAGAAGCCGGCCTGGCACGCCAAATCGCTTCCATCAAGGTACGACCGTTGGCTTCCAACGTTTCGACACTGAAAGAGCGCTTGCCGATCCCTAAGTGGATGTCCCCCTGCTTATCCATCTTGAACTCCACTTTTCCCTTTTTGACTTCCCCCACTGCCTTGGCGACATCCATCGTCACCGTGCCGGCTTTGGGACTGGGCATCAACCCGCGGGGACCCAACACCTTTCCTAACTTTCCAACCTCTTTCATCAGATCCGGCGTCGAAACCGCCACATCAAAATCGGTCCAACCGCCCTGGACCTTCTGCATCAGCTCTTCGGCACCCACATAATCGGCCCCGGCCTCTTTGGCGGCCCGTTCCGCATCTCCCTTGGCAAACACCAAGACGCGGACCTTCTTGCCGGTCCCATGCGGAAGCACCACGGTTCCACGGACCATCTGATCGGTCTGCTTGGGGTCCACATCCAGGTCAATCGCCACCTCGATCGTCTCGTCAAATTTCGGCGCGGGACCCTGCTTCAAGAGGTTCACGGCTTCCTTTATACTGTAGCGCTTGCCCGGCTCCACCAGCGCATGGACCGCCTTCATTCGCTTGCTCATGAGATCCCTCGTCGCTTCGCTCCTCGGGATGACATTCGGCCAGCAAACTTACGTTCGCCTCGCTCCGTAAGTTTGGGCCTCATGTCACCTCGATCCCCATGGAACGGGCCGTTCCCTCCACCTGCTTGACCGCCTGTTCCAGCGACGGCGTGTTCAAGTCCTTGAGTTTGGCCTGCGCAATCTCCCGCACCTTGGCGGCAGGCACCTGTCCAACCTTCTCCCGGTTGGGCGTCCCCGAGGCCTTGGCAACCCCGGCCGCCTGCTTCAAAAGCACCGACGCCGGCGGGGACTTGATGATAAAGGTGAAGCTCTTGTCTTCGTAAGCGGTGATCACCACCGGCAGGATCAAACCCTCTTGTCCCTTGGTCTGGGCGTTGAACTGCTTGCAGAACTCCATGATGTTCAACCCATGCGAACCCAAGGCGGGCCCCACCGGCGGCGCCGGGTTGGCGGCCCCCGCAGGACAGTAAAGCTTGATCATCGCCTTGACCTTCTTGACGGCCATCGCTTACACCTTCTCCACTTGCCAGTACTCGAGCTCGACCGGTGTCGAGCGACCGAAGATGGATACCATCACCTTCAATTTACCCTTCTCCGGATTGATCTCTTCGACAACGCCATTGAAGTTGTTGAACGGCCCCTCGGTGATCCGCACCGATTCTCCCTTGTCGAAGATCACCTTGGGGATCGGCTTCTCCATTTTTTCCTGCGCGGCCTGAAGAATCTGGGAAACCTCTTCTTCCCTTAAGGGAACCGGCCGCACGCCGGCGCCGACGAAGCCGGCCACGCCGGGGGTGTTCCGGATCTGATACCAGCTCTCATCGTCCAGCGCCATCTGGATCAAAACATAGCCTGGGAAAACGCGCCGCTCGGAGATCTTCTTCTTTCCGCCCTTCACCTCCGAGACCTTCTCCATGGGAACCAACACCTGAGACACGTTGCCTTGGCCCGCCGCAGCATCAATCATCCGCTGCAGGGAGGTCCGGACCTTCTCCTCCTGCCCGGTCAAGGTATGAATGACGTACCAGCTCTTTTCCATCAGCGGACCATCCAACTGATCAGATGCGCACAGACGAAGTCGAAGATCGCGATGATCGAGGACAGCAAGATCATTGTCACAATCACAACCTTGGTCGAGTCCCATAGCTCCCGGCGCGAGGCCCATGATACTTGGCTCAGCTCGTTACGAACGTCTTTTAAGAAGGCTCCAGCCTTCCCAATCACAGTTTATTCTCCGCTCCATAGATAAAAGCAGGGCATCCCTCAGGGATGCCCCTTTGAGGTCCTTCTTTATACCCCCCAAGCTTATCAGGCTACCTTAAGCTCAGGCCTGGAGGGATTCGAACCCCCAACCCTCGGATTTGGAGTCCGTTGCTCTACCAGTTAGAGCTACAGGCCTAAAATCGAGATCCCTCGCTCCGCTCGGGATGACGTTCGGCCAGGGACTTACGTCGCTTCACTCCGTAAGTCCGGGCCTCACGTCACTTCGTCTCTTTGTGGAGGGTATGGGTTCTGCAAAATCGGCAGTACTTCTTCAACTCCAACCGATCGGAATGGATTTTCTTATTCCGCATCGTGGAGTAATTCCGCCGATCGCACTTGCTACACGCCAACGTAATGATTTCGCGCACGAGACAACAGCCCCTTCAAACTCACAACGGGGTCTTAGGCGACAACCTCGGTGACGACACCCGCTCCGACGGTCTTCCCACCCTCGCGGATGGCGAACCGCAGCTGCTTCTCCATCGCCACCGGCGTGATCAATTCCACCTCGATGGTGGCGTTGTCACCCGGCATCACCATCTCGACCCCTTTAGGCAGCGTCCCCACACCGGTGACGTCGGTGGTGCGGAAATAAAACTGCGGCCTGTATCCGGTGAAGAAAGGCGTGTGCCGACCGCCTTCCTCTTTCGTCAAGGCGTAGACTTCGGCCTTGAATTTCGTGTGCGGCGTGATCGACCCGGGCTTGGTCAAAACCATTCCCCGCTCCAAGTCCTTCTTATCAATGCCTCTCAAGAGCACACCGACGTTATCACCGGCCAGCCCCTCATCCAAAAGTTTGCGGAACATTTCGATCCCGGTGACGACGGTCTTGGAGGGCTTTGGCCGAAGACCGACCAGCTCCACCTCGTCGTTGATCTTGACCACACCGCGCTCGATTCGCCCCGTTCCCACGGTGCCGCGTCCGGTGATGGAGAAAACATCCTCCACCGCCATCAAGAACGGTTTGTCAACCTCACGCTTCGGAGTCGGAATAAACTCATCAATCGCCTTCATCAGATCGAAGATCGCCTTCTCTCCGGCGGGATCCCCCTGCGCCGCCTTCGTGGCGCTTCCCTTGATGATGGGCGTTTTATCCCCCGGGAAACCGTACTTCGTCAGCAGATCGCGGACTTCCAGCTCCACCAGATCCAGGAGCTCTTTGTCGTCCACGAGGTCGACCTTGTTGAGGAAAACCACAATGGCCGGAACGCCGACCTGGCGGGCCAGCAGAATGTGCTCCCGCGTCTGCGGCATCGGCCCATCCGGAGCGCTTACAACCAAAATGGCGCCGTCCATCTGAGCGGCGCCGGTGATCATGTTCTTGACGTAGTCGGCATGGCCCGGACAGTCGACGTGCGCATAGTGCCGCGCATCCGTTTCATACTCCACGTGCGCAATGCTGACCGTCAGAATCTTGCTCTCATCGCGAACAACACCACCCTTGGCGATGTCGGCATAAGTTCTCTCGGTCGCTTGCCCTTTCTTGGCCAGAACCTTGGTGATGGCACTGGTCAAGGTGGTCTTGCCATGGTCCACGTGTCCGATGGTTCCAACGTTGACGTGAGGTTTCTTCCGCTCAAACTTTTCCTTCGCCATTGCTCCTTCTCCTTTTCAGTCGTTCCTAAAAGGGAATAAAACGCCCCACTCTTTTTCAGCTGGAGACCGGAATTGAACCGGCGACCCCGTCCTTACCAAGGACGTGCTCTACCAACTGAGCTACTCCAGCGACAGATCATGCTGGTCGACAGCGGGAGTCCGTGAATTTTTCTTTGTGGTGCAAAGTTCCTTATTTTAAGGGGATAGGAATATTTGTCAAGTAAAATATTACAGGATGTCAGTAGCAAATGATATGTCCGGTCTTAGCAACAAGTGAAATGTCCGCTTGAGGCGGGTAAAACGGAACTCCAGGAGGTGACCCATGGAGTTTTACCCGATTCCCGCCATGGAGCG